>ENA-OPSC01000078-OPSC01000078.1-human-gut-metagenome-genome-assembly--contig:-NODE-78-length-54672-cov-63.459216_pt1 | contig 54672 bp, 60 predicted proteins | sample MGYA00241800_ERZ501891 | MGnify/ENA primary metagenome ERZ501891 (study PRJEB25962, sample SAMEA2042407) | human gut metagenome | biome: human gut; feature: human-associated habitat; material: faeces...
CCTAATATCATATATAACTTATATTTATTCATTATAATACCTCTTTTCTATAATACAAAAAAGACTACAAAGAAAGACTAATATTTCTATTAGTTTTCCCTATGGTCTTTATATTAAAACTATCTATAATTCCTTTATTTATATAGGTTAATAGACTTACACCCCCCCTAATTAACAAATAGTTAACATTTTTAATTACTACTTTTTCCATAAGAGGAGCCTCCTTTCCTGTTGATTTGCGAATTACTTGGTATCTAATATTTGCAAATCATTTAGGAATTTTCTGCAGTTAACCATATGCAAATCAAATCTATTTACCTTACATATAGAATTTTATCATAAGTAATTATTTTTTACAATAATTTTAGATAAATATTATATTTTCTTTACTCTTTTTAGTTCTTCATTATTATCTTCATAACCATAATCTATATTACAATTTTCTATATCCCAAGATATTTGTGAAGATATTTTTTCATATTCTATTTCAAGTGTAGTTAATTTTTCTCTTAATTCATTATTAAAATTACCATTTTTTACTGATATTCTAAGTTCAAAGATTTTTCTTTCTAACTCATAAAATTCTTTTAATGTATATTTTTTCTTCATAATATCCTTTCGTATTAAAACAAAATGAATAAATTACATAAACTTATTCATCTGTTTCATCATTTGATTAACTTGTTTTTGTGATGGAGTTCTTCCCATCTGACTCATCATTGTTTTAATCATTTGTTCATTTATAGGTGGATTTTTCTTTAATTCTTTCTTCATTAATTTTCTAGCTACTAGAAAACCTATTACTGCTCCTAGTACAAGACCACCTAAGGCATATAATAAATCCCATAACCATTGCATGTTATATCCCTCCTTAAGATAATTTTACTATTAAATTAGTATTTTGTAAAGTTATTTTACTAATTCTACACTACTCTTCTTATTATATAATTTACATAACCAAAAATAATCCATGTTTTCAAAGTCACAAACAAATAAATTATTATTATAATTATTTAGATATTTAAAGAATATAGAATAATTATTCTCTGTAATTAATTTTATATTATAATTATTTATTTGAAGAGTACTATTCTCACTAGTATTTAAGTTATGCTTATTACCATTTCTTTTATAACCATATTTTAATTTGAACTCATAATATATATATTCATTTAACATTATTTTATTAAAAGGAACAGCTACTGTTTCAAAATTCCTATAAGTATTTAAACTATCATAACTCTTAGAATAATATATTTCTTCAAATATTTTATACATCTTAAATGGCTTATTTTTATACATATAACTAAAATATCTATTAACATTAAAAATATAGTATGTTCTCATAATATCACCATAGTAATATTAACATACTATATTTATATATTTTGTCGAATTATAAACTATTTTTTATTCTTATAATTATATTAGTTAAATCAAGTTCGTAATATGATAATACTTCTTCTTCAGTGCCTGTTCTTCCAAAGTCAGTTACTCCAATAAAGTCGTCTTGATTTACTAGACGGTACCAATTTGGATCATTAGATAGTTCTAAAGCCATTCTTCTGTAACCACGAGGTAAGACTTGTTCTTGATAATCTTTATCTTGTTTTAGGAATAAACCCAAGTTTGGCATTGATACTACTCTTGCTTCAATATAGTTTTTTAGTAGTTCATCTTTTATTTTCATAGCTAGTTCTACTTCAGAACCAGTAGCTATTAGTATAAGATCTAGTCTAGTTCTTACTTCACTTATTATATAACCTCCACGTAAGGTCTTTTCTGAACTAGTATGTTTCATAGTTTCATTATGTCCTTTAGGTAATACTAAAGCACTAGGTTTTCCTTCTTTTAAAATATAATTCCAACTACCTATCAATTCTTTATAATCTGCTGGTCTAAAGACATTAAGTCCTGGTATATTTCTCAAATTACCTAATTCTTCAATCGGCTCATGAGTCATACCTTCTTGACCTGCTCTTACACTATCATGAGTAAAGATATAAGTTACTGGTAGTTTCATCATTGAGGACATTCTTATCTCAGGTATCATTTTGTTAGATAAGGCTAAGTAAGTACTACCAAAGCTTCTTATATTAGTAAGAGCAAGACCATTCATAATGGCTCCCATTAGAGATTCTCTTACACCAAAGTTAATATTTCTACCAGTATTTTCATCATAAGCAAACTCTTTCTTTCCTTTTAGATAAGTTTTAGTACTACATACCATATCAGAACTTCCACCCATAAAATTAGGTATGAATGAAGCTATAACATTCATTATTTGATAGTTAATATCACGCATAGCTTTATCTTCAAATATTTTACTAGTATCAATAACTGCTGCTATATCAAGAATTATCTTATCATTTTCTATTACTAAGTTAAGATTATCTTTCTCACTATCAGTAGCATTAGCAATATACATTTCATATTCACTATACCATTCTCTATAATAGTCATCAGTTCCTTCTTTGATAAATTTTAATAAGTTATTTCTTGCTTCTTCATCAAAAGTAAACTCGCCAGTTCCTTTTAACTCTGTTCTAATATTATTTAAATCTTCTAATTCTAAATTAGAATGTATTTTATTTGTTCCTTCGTATTTTGAATGTACTCCAAGTACAGTATTAATCTTGATAATTGTAGGTTTATTACTCTTTTTAGCTTTTTCTATAGCATTAGATATTTCACTAACTGACTCACCATTTCTTACTTCAAGAGTATTCCAGTTCATACTCTTAAATCTATCTAAAACATTCTCATCAAATGTTTTATCAGTACTACCATCAGCGGTCATTTCATTAGAATCATATAATACTATTAAATTATCTAAAGATAGTGTTCCCGCTAGTGAAGCTGCTTCATAGGATATTCCCTCCATCATATCACCTTCGGAACATATACAGTAGATATTATAGTCAAATAATGGATTTTTCTTTCTATTAAAAGTAGCTGCTAGATACTTTTCACCCATTGCCATACCCACTGAAGTAGCTAGACCTTCTCCTGGTAAACCAGTAGTACACTCTATTCTACCATTTAGATCATATTCAGGATAAGCTGATAATGGTGATGTTATTCTTCTATAGTTTTTTAACTCCTCTAATGAATAGTCATCTAAGCAATAGAATAAACTGGCATATAAAAGAGAAGAAGCATGGCCTGAAGATAATACTAATCTATCTCTATTACACCAAGCTTTTCTTTCTAGATCAAACTTTAGATGATATGCTAATAGTGTATACATAGTTGGAGCTAAATCTAAGGCTATTCCAGGATGACCTGAACCTGCAGTATTTATCATATCGAGTGATAATAGTCTTATATCGTTAATAATTCTTTTTTCATTTAGTTTCATATTTATTACCTACCTTACAAGTTAATTATAAGAAATATAGTGAAAAATGTCAATAAAAAAGAAGATTAGCTTAGTAATCTTCCTATACTTTACACTCTTTAAATGTTATTTAACTATTTCTACTTTTATCTTTTCGTTTTTATGACATTTTACTTCAAATTTATTACTACACTTAGGACATTTAACAGTATGTTTTCCTTTTTTAAGTGGTAATCTAATCTTCTGCCTACAATTAGGACATTTCTTATACATATAAGTATTTCGATCCTTATATTTCTTTTTGTTATAATTATATGTACTTAATATCTTATTCTTTGCCTTTAAATACATATCATTTTCTTTTCTTCTTTGATATATATTTTTAGATAGTACTCTATATATCATTATAATTATAAGTAATACTTCTATTACAGCAATTATTTTGCTTCTTATAAAGATATTTATTAGTATTAGAATAGTATATATAACTAATAATACTTTATATAAGTCATCTATTCCATATCTTCCTATCATAAAAGTTCTAAGTTTATTATTCATAGTTTATCTCTTTACTTCTATTCTTTCTTTACCACCCATATATGGTCTTAATACTTCAGGAATTATAACACTACCATCCTCTTGATAATGCTGCTCTAGAATAGCAATAAGTGATCTAGGACTAGCTACTACTGTATTATTTAATGTAGCTAAATATTTATTACCATTTTCTGTTTTCATTCTTATTCCTAGTCTTCTAGCTTGAGCATCTCCTAGAGTAGAACATGAACCCACTTCAAAGTATTTCTTTTGTCTAGGACTCCATGCTTCAATATCACATGATTTAACTTTAAGATCGGCTAGATCTCCAGAACAACATTCTAAGGTTCTAACTGATACATCTAGACTTCTAAAGAATTCAACAGTATAAGACCACATTTTATTATACCAATCCATGGCATCTTCTGGTTTACATAGAACAACCATCTCTTGTTTTTCAAATTGATGTACTCTATATACTCCTCTTTCTTCAATACCATGAGCTCCTACTTCTTTTCTAAAGCATGGTGAGTATGAAGTCATAGCTATTGGTAATTTACCTTCATCTATTAATTGTCCTTTAAATCTACCAATCATACTATGTTCTGAAGTACCTATTAAGTATAAGTCTTCATTTTCAATCTTATACATCATAGCATCCATCTCTTCAAAAGACATAACACCATTTACGACATCACTTCTTATCATAAATGGAGGTATACAGTAAGTAAAACCTTTGTTAATCATAAAGTCTCTAGCATAGGCAATAGTAGCTTCATGTAATCTAGCTATATCCCCAATTAGATAGTAGAACCCATTACCACTAGTTCTACCAGCACTATCTTTATCAATACCATTTAATCTTTCCATTATATCAGCATGATGTGGTATTTCATAATCTGGTACAAATGGCTCACCAAATTTTTCTATTTCAACATTCTCACTATCGTCTTTACCAATAGGTACTGAACTATCAATAATATTTGGTATCTTCATCATTCTTTCTTTAATTTCTTTTTCTAAATATTCTTCTTCTTTTTCTAGTTCTGGTATTCTACCCTTTATCTCAGATACTTCTTCTTTAACTTTATTTGCTTCTTCTAGTTTTTTATCACGCATTAAAAGGCCAATTTCTTTACTTAAAGTATTTACTTTACTTCTTGTTTCATCAGCTTCAGTTCTAATAGTACGATATTTAATATCCATATCGTATACTTCATCCACTAGAGGAAGTTTTTTATCTTGAAACTTTTTCTTAATATTTTCCTTTACTAAATCCCTATTTGTTCTTATTAAATTAATATCTATCATTTTTATCCTATCCTTTCAAATCTATATTTTTGCCCAGTAACATTATCACTTCTGGTAGTTATATCCTCAGTACTAAGAAACGAGGATATAGGTCTTACCCATAACTTGTTATCATGTTTATACACTACCATATCTTCAAGGGTTTCGCTATTTGTAGCTATATTTATTACTTCCATAATGGAGCCTTTAAAATGTCTCCATTTACTTCCAATAGGTATTTCTTCAGTACGCATATATTCCTCCTTTAAAATAAAAGAGAATGGTACTCATAAGGAGTGCTTACTGCACGGTACCATCCTCTTATTTTACTTAATTTTGATAACGGTTACTAGCCGGAAATGTTTACATTTCACTCCAAGGTAGAAATCTATACTTTAATTAATTACTTTTCACCACCCAGTAACTCTCTAAATAATTAAATATATAAATCATGTCCTCATCAACATTTATATCTAGATTATAGCATAATTTTCAAATATTTCAATACTATAATTCAATATTTTTTAATTTTTCAAAAAGTGGTATCTCCTCTTTTTTAAATACCAGTTCTTTATTTCCTTCTTTTATCATTTCAATTACTTTATCAATACTATACCATTTTACATAAGATAGTTCTTCTTTCTGTACTTTGAATTCACTTGCCTCTTTATTACATACAGCATAGAATGGATACATAAAATGATTATTAAATCTTTCTTTGACTAAGTATCTATCATATAGAGGATGAATATTATTTTTATTTATTCTTACTCCTACTTCTTCTTTTATTTCTCTTCCTGCGCAAACAAGAGGAGTTTCATTATAGCTTACATGTCCTGCGATAACTCCAAGCATATTAGGACAGAATCTTCTATTTTTACTTCTTCTTTGTAATAATACTTCTTTTTTATTATTTATAATATAAATAGTTACTTCATTATGCAGTTTACCCCTATTATGAAGTTCTTCTCTTTCTAATATTTCATTAGTATCATTACCATTATTATCCACTACTCTTAATAATTCCAATATGATCACCTACACTACTTTATAAGTATATCATCTTTTTTGTAAATAATCTATTGGATATTTGTATTTTATTAATTTTTTAATTACTGGTTCTACTCCAAAAGTACCTATTGGTATAAATAATTTTTCTATTTTATCAATCATTGCACTTCTTTTATTAAAGTCTGTTTCTTTTAAAGAATTCATATATATCCAAGAAAATAATTCTCCCAAATCATATATATTACTCTTTTTTATTGCTAACTTATTACTATTAGCATCAATATAATAAAAGTCTGTATCTATGATTGTTATACCATTATTATTTAAAATTACATTTTGCGTGCAAGTATCACTTATTCGTATATTATATTCTGAAAGTAAAACAAATGAATCATATAGAGAACATAAATTATCAAAAGTATAATCTACGGGCATAGTTAATATATTTATATCTTCTTTTGAATAGTATTCAGATAAGTAACCTAATATTCTAGTTAATGATTTATTATAATATAAATCACCTAGTGTATAAATATTCTTAGGTTTTAACTCTCTAATTATATTAAAGACATCTTCATCAAAACTCATTTTATCTTTTCTAGATATAGACTGTTTAAATATTTTTAAGCATTTATTATCACTAGTTAAATATACTCTGCCATATTCTCCTTCATCTATAAAATTATCAGTATCAAGATTATATCTTTTTTTATCTTCAGTATACGCTATCATATAAATCCCCCAAAAAGTATCTTATATTATAACAGCTATATATATAATTGTCAAAAATATACTTCAAAAGGAAGACCTTAGGCTTCCTTTTGACCTAAAGACCTAGGCTTAAGGGGATATAATTAAATTAATTTTTCACTATTAAATACCGGATCACAAGTCAAATTAATACCTAAACTTCTAAGTAAATCAAGATCAGACTTTTCCACAATAAAAGTAGCATGAGCATCACATCCATTTAGTTTATTTATATTCTTAAGAGCCTTATTAGCAGTAGGATTAGTTACTGAACATATTGATAAAGATATCAAGACATCATTCAAATTAAGTATCTGTTTGTTAGATAAGACATTCTTTTTCAAATCAAGAATAGGCTTTAATACTCCTGGAGATAACAAATCTATCTCGTCAGGAATATCAGTTAAATATTTTATAGAGTTTAATATTAAACTAGCCGCTGGAGTCAGTAGTTCTGTCTCTCTACCAGTTATAATAACATTAGAAGTAATTTCTAAAGCTATTACTTTAGAAGAAGACTCTTCCTCTTTTTCTCTAGCTCTATTTATAGCCTTAATTAAATTATCACTAATATTAAGTTCATTCATAAGTAATTTAATTCTCTGAGGTACTTCTGGATCAATATCATCAGTTTTAACTTCCACTAGTGCTTTATAATATCTTCTTATTATTTCCTTTTTAGCGGCCATACTCACTATATCATCATCAGTTATACATTCTCCTATTGAATTAACTCCCATATCAGTTGGAGATTTATATATATCTTCTCCAGTTATTTTATTTAAGATATTTTTTAATACTGGAAATACCTCTAAATCTCTATTATAATTTACTGCACTAATTCCATAAGCTTCTAAATGAAATGAATCTATCATATTCTTATCTTTTAAATCTGCAGTAGCAGCCTCATAGGCCATATTAACTGGATGTTTTAAAGGTAGACTCCATACTGGAAAAGTTTCAAACTTAGCATATCCTGCTTTCACTCCTCTTTTATACTCATGATATAACTGTGATAGACAAGTAGCCAGTTTACCACTACAAGGACCAGGAGCAGTAACTACCACTAGTGGTTTAGTAGTTTCAATATAAGGATTAGCTCCATAACCCTCTTCACTTACTATTACCTCTACATCTGTTGGATATCCCTTAGTATAAGTATGAATATAAGATTTTACTCCAAGAGAATCTAATCTTTTTCTAAATTTACTTACACTAGACTGACCATTATATAAAGTTATTACTACACTATTAACATCTATTTTAAGATTTCTAAAGATATGAATTAATCTTATTACTTCTTCATCATAACTTATCCCATAATCAGCACGAATCTTCTTTCTTTCTATATCATTAGCATTAATACAAAATATCATCTCAGTATCATCTTTTAACTCTTTTAGTAGTCTTATTTTAGAATCTAATTCAAATCCTGGTAATACTCTCTTAGCATGATAATCATCAAATAATTTACCACCAAACTCTAAATATAATTTATTATCAAATAGTTTAATTCTTTTCTTTATAGTCTCTATTTGTATTTTTACATATTTCTCATTATCAAACCCTTTTTTATTATTTTTCTTCTTATTCATAAGTACCTCCCTATCATTATATTTTTATTATATCATAAGGAATATTTTACTTACAATATTATTTACTTTTCTTTACATTATAATTTAAAAAGAGAACCTAATGTCCTCTACTAACAATTATAAGTGGTACTTTCATTTCATCTATAGTAAAGCCAGCGTGTGTAGAAATATGTATTGGACAGCCTCTTCGGTATCTTAAATATTTATCAGATACCGCTAGAGCATGATAGTCTCCTAGTGAGGAAGTAAAATATTTATTATCTTTACCTATTCCAAATAATTTTTCTCTTATTATTTCTTTCTTACTTTTTAGCACAAAGTATTTTCCAAGATACTTATTAAATAAATATTTAAATTCTTCATCCACGCCATTCTTTATCTTAAAAGCGCACATTCTAGGTTCTATCCAAGTATCTCCATCAAGTAAATTATATAAATCTAGATAATCTTCAAGTAATATTTCATCACAGTTAATATGACCATGATCTGCAATTACAATAAGCATAGTATCTTTTAATTTACTACTAAAAGATTCTGTTTTATCATTAATCATCTTAAAACATTCTATAGTCTCATTGCTATCAGTACCAGTATGATGCATAATACTATCAGGATTAGTATAATAAGCATAAATATAATTTTTTTCTTTTTTATTTAGATTATTTTCTATCTTAGTAAACATTTCATCTATATTATTTTCACTATATATATCTCCTCCAAAGGGAGATACAATATTTGAGTAGTATTTTCCATTCTTATTTATACTATCAGTTATTGTTTCATATGGAAAATACTTCTTAGCAATATTATAGTCAAATACTTTTATATCAGTATCCTTTATATTATTAGTAAACATTGTTACTACTTTATCCTCTTTTTCATAGTACATATCCCATCCCAAATAACCATGGCTATTAGGATATAATCCAGTTAATACTGATGTAGTTGCGGCTGTTGTCGTAGATGGTACTACCGTAGATAATTCAGAAATCATATTCTTATTTAGAAAACTATTACTATCTAAATTTCTTTTTACCAATCTTGAACCCATACCATCATATAAAATAACTACTACATTCTTAGGATTATTCTTCTTTAATAAAGTATCTACTATATCAAGAGTATTTCCTTCATAATATAAATCAAAATATTTTCTTATACTACTCATAAGATTAACTATACTATTATTATAATCCGGTAATATCATTTGTTTCATTTCTTACCTCCTATTTAAAATATTCTTCTCTTGTTATGCTGTAACTCTTAATGTCTTCATTCTTCTTACTTATCTTATCAAGAATTCTACCTCTTAATGTTCCTTCATAAGTTAGTCCACATTTTTCCATTACTCTACCGCTCGCAGGATTTGCTTCTAAATGTTCAGCATATATTGTCTCTACTTCTACTTCTTCAAAAAGAAACTTAATTACTCTTTTAAAGCCTTCTGTAGCATAACCTTTACCCCACCATTTAGCACCATAACAATATCCTATTTCAGTGGTATTATATTTTGGATTAACACCCACTACACCTATTGTTCCGATTGGAGTATCAGTACTCTTTTCTACAACTATCCAGTTATAAAAATTATCTGTATTGTAGTTATCACAAAGAAATACTAAAAATCTTAATGAATCCGCTACTGTTTTATGAGTTTCCCAAGTAACATATCTAGATACTTTTGGATCACTTCCCCAATTTTTAAACATTGCACTAGCGTCATCAAGATTTGCTCTTCTAAGTATTAACCTATTTGTTTCTAATAATTTTGTACCTATGTTTTTCATCTTTTCACCTTCCTTTATTATATTATTTTTCTAATATAAAAAAAAAAACAGGAGGTAACTATTCCATATAAGAATAGTGACTCCGTGCTTTATTTTTACATCACGTGTAGGCTTTTACACCCGAGATAGCTTATAATAAATTTGTTATTTATATCTCCTCACTTGCATTAAATATATAATTTATTTTTATAATTGTCAAGTATTTTGTTATAATTTATTTATATTTTCAAAATCAATCAAAATTCTCTCAAGTATTTTTCTTACCAAAATTGTTCAAAATAAAGACTTATATTTAAGACTTTATTTTGCCTCTTAAGACTACAGGCTTAAGAGGACAAACTAAAAGAAGTACCAATATATTAATACTTCTTTAATTATGAATTTAAAGATTCTGTTTCATATAAATTTTTATAAATATCACTTGTTTTTAATAATTCATTATGAGTACCAGAAGATACTACTTTACCATTATCCACGACAAAGATAATATCAGCATCTATTATCGTAGATAACCTATGAGCCACTATTACAATAGTATGATCTTTTACCAAATTATCAATAGTCTTTTTAATATATTCTTGAGACTTATTATCTAAAGCAGATGTTGCTTCATCAAATAATATTATCTTACTTCCTTTAGATAATGTTCTAGCTATAGATAGTCTTTGTTTTTGTCCTCCTGATAAATTTACACCACCTTCTCCTAAAACAGTATCATACTTCTTAGGTAGGGACATAATATAATCATCTAAATAGGCTAATTTAGTACATTCTCTTATTTTTGATAATGTTATATTATCATTTATTATTTTAAAGTTTTCTTTGATAGTTCTATTAAAGACAAACGGTTCTTGTCTAATTATTGATATATTTTTTCTTAAGTCTTCTTCAGTTAGATCTTTAATATTTATACCATCAATATCTATTTCTCCATTATTAGGATCAAATATTCTAGTAATTAAATTAAATAATGTACTCTTTCCTTGTCCTGAAGAACCTACAATAGCTATCTTTTTATTTGGTTCTAATTCTAAATTAAAGTCTTTTAATATATTATCTTCATCAGGATATGAAAAGTAAACTTTTTTAAATTCTATAGTTCCTTTTATATTATTTAGAGTTTTATTACCAAACTTCTCATCTTCATATAATCTATTTTCTAGGATATCATTTACTCTGGATATTGATACACTAAGTTTTTGATAGTTTTGAGTTAGATCATTTATATCCTCAAGTAACCATGTATATCTATATATGTAATAAGTCATAGCTATAAAGAATGTTAGTGATATCTTATGATAATATAAAAGTATTACACAAGTAGCAAAGACCATACATTCTAATACTGACTTTAGAAAACTTGTTTTGATATTGAAACTCTTTTGCATATCTATTTCTTCCTCTGACTTCTTATATATATCTTTTATTAGTTCTATCATATTAGTAATTAAATTATTTTTTACTCCAAGAGTCTTTATCTCTCTTATACCTCTAATGGATTCATTTGTTAAAGAGGTAAATTCATCTTGCTTACCTTTTCTTTCTTTATATATATTTTTTAGTAATGGATTATACTTCTTTAGTATTAAGAATAATATTAACATTATTAGTATTATTTCTAGTCCTATAATATAGGAATTTATAAATATGTAGATTAATACTATAGAGGACGCTATAAGTGATGATACCATCTTTAAAATTCTACCAAAGGTAAAACTTAAGGTATCGGCATCATTTGTTATTCTGTTTATTACTTCTCCGCTGGATAGTTTTTCATATGCTTCAGCAGGTAAGTTTAAGGCCTTCTTATAAGTATTAAAGCCTAGTTTTCTTGTTAATTTACTTTCTTCTTTGTATAATACAGAATTTGCTTTATGTAATATTATTCCATCCATTGTTATTTCTAGTATGAAGTATACTCCGAGAAAGATAAGTGCTTTCTTTATATCTAAATTAGTGATTGATTCAACTACTTTACCATTTAGATATCCAGTAAATATATCTGTTATTCCTGATATAAATATAACTATGCTAGCAAGAATGATTTTATTTAAATCTTCTTTAACTAGTTTTATTAGAGGTATGAATTCTTTTAAATTTTTCTTCATATTCATTCCTCCATAATAAAAGACTACTTTAATAATTCTAAGTAGTCTAGTGTTTTTTTATTTTATTTTTTATATTTTTACTCTATAAAGTTATAAAGCTTGTGGAAAACATAGTAATTCCCCACACTTATCAAAAACTATCTTAGCATTATTAAAAACATTTGAATTTAATTTTATTTTATTTACAAAAATTACCATTTCTTCCACTCCTTTCTTTAAATTCAAGTTAAATATATCATAATATGGTATGCTTGTCAACCTTTTTTTGTTACAACTGTTTTTTTATTTTGATGAAGTGATATGATTTTACTTAAAGAATGAATATTTTTAAGGAAGTTTTATATACAAAAAAAGAGACTTTCTAAGGAAAATCTTACTTTATTTCTTTATCTTATTTTTTATAGCATAATTAGATACTGCCTTGAAATTATCATCGTATGGATACATTTCCTGGCCATATTTAAGCCACATTGTAGACCATGGTTCACCATTGTCAAGTAATCTTTTTACTATGGAATTATTCATTACAAAATTACCATCTTGCTTAGTTAAATCAACGCATCCCTCTTCATCATATATCTTACTTTGCAAATCGCATTCTAGTTTATCGCATTGATAAGCGAAAAAAGCCTCCTTGGTACTATGTGAATCAAATTCTAAAAATAATTCTTCAATTTGTTTTCCATCTAATATACCAGATAATATCTCGTGTACCGCAGCATGTTCTATTTTTTCTTTATCATTTTCATTTATTTCAAATTGTGTTAGATCATCAATAATAGCTTCTCCCAACTCATGAATTGCTAGCATAAATACTACATTCATAATATCAACATCATATTGATATTCATGCTTCATAGCAATAGCAAGCATTTGAGTACTAAAAATATGCTCAGCAACACTCTCAAGTCTATCCCTTTGAACATTCCATAGTTTCCAGCCTTTTCTAATAACATTTTTTAGCCTATTACAAATAGCATAATACTTAACTACATTTTCTTCTTTTGACATACCAATTCCTCCATCTCTATAAACTTTACTAGTCCCATTTTATTAAATATTTCTTTTAGCATATCAATTTTTTCTACTTCTGTCTCATATTCATTTGAATATAACCATTTATTATTATCATATACATCATCTTTATAAGTGATATAATGCTTATTATTTTTAGTTCTAAGTCTAAGACAGTGATATAGTTCATCTTCTTTACTAGGTTTTAGGGTATTTCTTTTAGGATCATAATAATATTCATCAACTACTTTATTTAAGCCTATATAATTAAAACTATTTAATATTTCTTTTACTCTATCTTTTGTATCAAATACTTCGGCAAGTATTTCTATCTCTTTCATAAAGCTTTCATCTAATTACTTACTTTCAAGATAGTTTACTTTTTTACCATGTGCTTTGGCATATTCTATTTCTGATTTTGTACTATCTCCAATATAGCCACCTACATTTATTACAAATATTTCATCTGCCATATCGATTTTTCTCTTATGCATATCATCTAGCATTTCTTTCGTCTTAGTAAGTGTTCCTTCGTCCATATTTTCCCAAACTTCACTATCACCAGAATGACCAAATAATCCTACCGAAATTACGATGTTTCCTTTTAGGGTTAGTTCTTTTTGAACTTTTAAAAATTCATCTTTAAATCTAGTAGAACCACATAGGGTTATCACTTTATAATTTTTTACCATTTTATTATCTCGCTTTCCTAACTGATTAACATATATTATTTCTTTTTCAATATATCATATATGTATTTTACTGTCAATAATGTTATAAAAAAAAAGAAGATATATTATATACCTTCTATATCAAATCCTCTTTGATAAATGTGACTATTATTTTTTCTTACTAAGTGTTTAACTTCATTTAATTTAGTTATATCCTTACCTACATATTCACTAAGTTTATTTCTAAATACTTTTAAGAAGTCTACTCCTCTTACTTCAAATTCTCTATACATTGCGTTTAGTAACTTATCATTTTTTACAAATTCTTCAAAATAATTATCTACGAGAAATAACATTAATTCATCATCTATAGTCATTCTGTTTTCTTCATAAGATACTTTTCTGTTTCCATATTCTAATGTATCAATAACATACATCTTACCATTATTATATAAAATATTATATCTAACATCATATAATCTTACTTCATTATCTGTTAATGTTTTTACATCTTTCTCTGCTTTTATAGTAGCTTCCTCCAATTTATCTAGATTTACTAATAATGGATTTATATTACATAAGTTTTTTGCTCTTTTATATGGCATAGTATAACCCACTATTGTACCTGCTACTTTGATAACATTATTAGGCCATATAAAAGTACTATTTTTTATATCACTAAATCTTAATAAAAAGTCTTCTGTATATCCTGCCTCTTCTTCATCAAAATAGTCATTAAATACTTTATATACAGTATTATTTTTAGTATTTAAATAGCATGCTCCTTGACTTCCTTGTCCTAAATATTTTAATCATCTTAAATATGTATCAAAATGTTCTCTACTTACAAATTCCATAATAACCCCCATTAGTGCATGGTATTATAGCACAGATTTAGAAAAAAAGCAAATCTTTGTTTGCCTTTTATAATTTCTTTTCATAATAATTAACAAGAATTTTTTCATTATTTGGATAATATTCATAATCGGATTTTATATAATTAGTAAATCCCCAATTGAAGTATATCATTATATTTCTTACTTCTGATGGTTCTACTCCTAGTGTTAATGATGTAAATCCTCTCTTTTTTAAATCTTCTTCCATAAACTTGTATAATTTAGAAAAATAACCTTTATTTTCATATTCTTTATTTGTCCTAAAAGCAGTTAGATAAGCTTTGTTATTTCCGACTAAATTATCTTTGTTTTGCATATCCAAATCATTAATGGATATAATTGCAGTACTTTCTGTAATTATTTCATCATTTAGTATACCCATATAGACAATTCTAGTATCTAAGTTTCTAAGAGATTTTTCTTTAAAGTCTATCCAAGTTTTAGAATTATTATGTTTTCTAATTTCTTCATCCCATTTTTTAATAATTAAATCTTTATTTGCTACAACACATTTATAATTCATTTTTTTACCTCACTAATCAAATTATTATCTACTCTAATCACCAATATAAAATCTATTCTTATCATTATTTAAAGTAATCTTATTTAAATAATCAACTCTATTTTTAATAGAAGTACCTCTTAAATTATTTTCTATATCTTCAAATTTAATAGTGGTATTGTCTCTAGTATAAATATATTTATCAGTATCTTTATACTCATATTTCTTAATATCTTCATCTAAAAATCTATGACAATCATCATGGATGAAGAATATACCTTCTTTTATCTTTCTCGCGGGACTTCCACCATATATAGTATTTGATTTATATTCTTTATTAGTAACTAATGCCATTGCTCCGATTACTGCTCCTGATCCTATTCTGGTATTTTTTAATATCATTACTCTTTGAGCTATCCATACATTATCTCCAATAAAAATACTTTTACTTTGATTTATTCTTTTTTTAGTATTTATATCATAAATTATATGTGGATCAGCACTTCTGATACAGCATTCAGGAGCTATCATACAATTATTACCAAGGAATAAATTAGTTTGTTCTGATATGACTATTTTAACTCCTTTATTTATCCAAATATTCTTTCCAAAGTAGATGGTAGAATTGTTATATAGTTTGATATCCACAGTTATTTTTTCTGCTGTCTTACATAAATATACAAGAGAGTTATCTCCCCTAAAATCTATGCTTGAATTTACTAGTGTTATTTCATCATTGATATATAAAATATTATTACTACCTGTAAATTTTACTTTAGAGTTATCTAAATTGATATTACCTATTATTTTATTGTTTTTTTCATCTATTATTTCTTTCATAATTTCCTTTCTTTCCACTTCAGCCTATAGTCTTCCGTGGTATGATAGAGCCTAAGGTCTCTATCATAATATTTTTTTTAGTTTATTTAATAATTCTTTTAATATACTATTGTCTTCTATCTTAGTAATAGCAAAGCACTTCTTACCTAAATCTTTAAATGATGCACCAGAATGATATAACTCTTTATTATCTATTATAATAAATCTGTCATGAAATATATGGGTATTTATTATTTCTAAATTATTATATTGTTTTTCATACTTTTCTTTAGAAATATTATCTATATTTTCAGTATATATTTTTACCTTAACATTAATATTCTTAATAATATCAAATAGTTTTTTACCAGCATAATTATCTATTATGATTATTTCTTTCCTTGCTTTAGATAATATATCTATGAGTAATGAATATGCATCATATATTTGTCCTTCATAAAAGATATGATTATTAGATTCTTTTGTATTTAACTTATCAAAAGATTCTTGTAATAATTTTATATCTTCTGTATTTTTTATAGTTAATTCATTAAAGTATTTTTGTTCTATTAGTGAAGTATTTATTATCTTTTTCATTGCTACAAAGGCATCCATAATTTTTATACTTATTTCTTCTGCAACATCAGTTTTTAATATAGCGCTTAACATTGCTACTCCTTGTTCAGTAAATACATAAGGCAAATATTTAATATTAAGTCCTTGTTTTTGATTGTTTTTATTCAAGGTTTCAAATTGAAACCTTGAATAAATAGAAGAATATTCTTCTTTTGTTAATTGAAACATAAATCTTTCTGGAAATCTATTTATATGTCTTTTAACCGCCAAATTAAGTGATTTGGTTCCGTTTTTACAACCATATAATCTTGCTAAATCAGAGTCTAACATAACCTGCTTGCCTCTAATTTCATATATCATATTTTCTATATTTATATTATCACTTACAACTATCTTATTCATTACATCATCCTTTCTGTATTTTCTAATAAAAGATATATCTCTTTTATTATTGTCTTATCGTTTATGATAATATAAACACTTGATGATGTCAATATAAAAATACTATTTGTTAATTAATTTCTTTACATAAATATTTCTTAAGCCTCTTTTAAATTCTTTGGTACTTGTTTGTTTGAAATTATCTTTAATAAAATTATTAATAGAATATATGTTATCTGGGTGGATAGTGGCTACTACAAAATTATAATTTTTATCTATAGAATATTTATCTAATTCATTAAGCATTTGATATTGTAATTTATTACCTACATACTTAGGATTAACAAACATAGGTCCATAATCTATAACTTTTTTATAATCTAAATCTAATTCAAACTTTATCATATTTTTTTCACTAGAAGGAATAGTCATCATTGAACATACAAAGTTATTATCTAAATAATATATCCATATCTTAGTACCGCTGTTAAGTAACTTTTCTAAATCTTCTTTGGTAAAGTCTCCTAGCCATTCTGGATGTTCCATATAACTTTTTACATATTCACGATACTCTATATATTTATCTAAATCTATATTATTGTCTATACATTTTAAACTATTTAAATTCATATTTATCACCAACTTTTTATTTTATTTTCTTAATATCTATTATACCTCTTGGATGATATCCTTGTTTTTCGTAAAAGTTAATTCCTATTTTATTGTAAGCAAAGACATCTATTGTAATATATTCACATCCTATACTTTTAAAGTATTCTTCCATTTTATTCATTAATAGACTACCTATCCCTTTACTTCTTGTTTTCTTAGATACTATTAGTTCAGTTACTTCGCCACATCTTGGACATTTATAGTCTAAATAATCATATTCATCATAACTTCTTAAACATCCCATTATTAGACCTACGACTACATTATTATCTATGGCTAGATAACATTTGCCATTATTTTCTTTTACTTCTTCTAGATCTAGAATAGCCATCTTGTCTCGATATTCTGGATGTAACTGATCAAGATTATCTTCATCTATACTAAGAATATATTCTTCTAGTTCTACTAGTAGATCTTTTACTTCTTCTAAATATTTGTCTTCGTATTCTATTATTTTCATTATATCTCCTTTTTCACTTCAGCCTGTAGTCTTCCGTGGCATGAGCAAGCCTAAAGTCTTACTCATGATATTTTATTTAATAATTCTTTTAATATATTATTATCTTCCATCTTAGTAATAGCAAAACACTTCTTACCTAAATCTTTAAATGATGCACCAGAATGATATAACACTTTATTATCTATTATAATAAATCTGTCATGAAATATATTAGTATTTATTATTTCTAAATTATTATATTGTTTTTCATACTTTTCTTTAGAAATATTATCTATATTTTCAGTATATATTTTTACCTTAACATTAATATTCTTAATAATATCAAATAGTTTTTTACCAGCATAATTATCTATTATGATTATTTCTTTCCTTGCTTTAGATAATATATCTATGAGTAATGAATATGCATCATATATTTGTCCTTCATAAAAGATATGATTATTAGATTCTTTTGTATTTAACTTATCAAAAGATTCTTGTAATAATTTTATATCTTCTGTATTTTTTATAGTTAATTCATTAAAATACTTCTGTTCTATTAACGAGGTGTTAATATAATTTTTCATTGTTATGAATATGTCTACTATTCTAAGACTCATTTTTATTGCTAGTTCACTTTTTAAAATACCCGCTAACATAGTAATACCATATTCGGTAAATACATATGGTAAATATTTTCGGTGTTCTCCGCGGCCATTCTTTAAGGTGCCATTTTGGCACCTTAAAGATATATATTCGGTATCAGTTATTTGAAAACAATAATTTTCTGGAAATCTATTTATATTTCTAAGAACCTGTCTATTTAACTGTTTTGTTTCATAACCAAATAACATAGCCAAATCAGAATCTAACATTACATTTTTGCCTCTTATTTCATATATCATATTTTCTATCTTTATATTATCACTTACAACTATCTTATTCATTGCATCATCCTTTCCGTATTTTTAGTAAAAGATATGTCTCTTTTATCATTGTCTTATCGTTTATGATAATATATATACATGATGATGTCAATATTAAAAAGTATATTTTTTAGTAATTTCCTTATTATACTCATAATAAAAGTAGATCATTTAGTTCTGACTACTTTATCCCATTTTAATTCATTCTTGTTTAGAAATAACAGCACACATACACTTATCGAAATTAGGTATATCACTACTGATATAACATTCAATTATCTTAAAATTATTTCTTATAATTTCTTCTTTAAAAGTAGCAAAATCTACTATATTACACGAAGTATTAGTTACCATTATTTCTTTATTAGTATTTATATTTTTTCTTACTACTTTTTTAAAAGCATCATCAATATTAGATTTATAAGTACTAGTACCATCACCCATAGATATAACTAAAGCAATACCATTATTATTTAAGTGTTCATATATAAATTTATAGAATAAATTACGATGTTCTTCCTTTAAAAACATATGAATAACCGCTACTGAATAAATAAAATCATATTTATTATTTAATTTATCTTTCATTATATCTAAAGATTTAAAATTATTTACATATTTATTATTAGTTAATTCATTACATTTAGCAATTACTATTTTAGAGTAATCAATACCTAATATATTATGATAGCCCATATTAAGTAAATGAATTGTATCTCTGCCTTCTCCGCATCCTACTTCTAATATACTATTATTCTTAGTAATATTATAGTCATCTATTACTTTAACTACATCTTTACTAAAATCTTTAATTTCCCATAGCATATTATTATCATAAGCATCTTTATATCTATCTTCATAAGCTTCATAGTACTCTTTTTTCATAACATTACCTCTCTTATTTTTTTAGTTTATTTAATAATTCTTTTAATATATTATTATCTTCCATTTTAGTAATAGCAAAACACTTCTTACCTAAATCTTTAAATGATGCTCCAGAATGATATAACACTTTATTATCTATTATAATAAATCTGTCATGAAATATATTAGTATTTATTATTTCTAAATTATTATATTGTTTTTCATACTTTTCTTTAGAAATATTATCTATATTTTCAGTATATATTTTTACCTTAACATTAATATTCTTAATAATATCAAATAGTTTTTTACCAGCATAATTATCTATTATGATTATTTCTTTCCTTGCTTTAGATAATATATCTATGAGTAATGAATATGCATCATATATTTGTCCTTCATAAAAGATATGATTATTAGATTCTTTTGTATTTAACTTATTAAAAGATTCTTGTAATAATTTAACATTATTATCAAGTTCTATTATCTTTGTTTCAGTATTTGATATTCTTTTGTCATATTCTAATACCAATTTATTAGTAGTTCTTTGTTCTATTAAATTGGTGTTTATATATCTTCTCATAGTAATAAAAGTATCTACTATTCTAAGACTCATTTTTATTGCAACATCACTTTTTAAAATACCAGCAAGCATAACAATACCATATTCTGTAAATACATATGGTAAATATCTTCTTCCACCATGACTATTGTTATTACTTGAGGTGAAAAAATTGCACCTCAAGAATTCATATTCTTGTTCAGTTAATCTAAAGCAATAATTTTCAGGAAACCTTTCAATGTTATTCTTTATATTTCTATTTAATTCTTTAGTTTGATAATCAAAAAGAAATGCCACATCAGAATCTAACATTACCTTTTTGCCTCTTATTTCATATATCATATTTTCTATCTTTATATTATTACTTATAATTATCTTATTCATTACATCATCCTTTCTGTATTTTCTAATAAAAGATATATCTCTTTTATCATTGTCTTATCGTTTATGATAATATAAATACATGATGGTGTCAATATAAAAATATATATTTATTTGATAATTTTTTTACATAAATATTTAAACATTAACCCATGTGATTTAGTTATCTTTTCTTTTTTTATTAAATCATCTATTTCTTCTTTAGTCATATAAGAAACAGAACTTACTTCTTCTTTTTGAAGTTTAACACTATCTATATCAATATCTTTTTCCAAATAATAAATATCTCCAAATGGTACTCCAAATAATATACTTCCAATATATTTAATATCATCATTTGCTATATCTATTCCAAGTTCTTCTTTTACTTCTCTAATTATTGATGTTTTAGAGTCTTCATTATATAATACATGACCTCCAGTTGTACTATATAAGCCACTCTTTTCTAAAGAAGTTTTTTGTATTAAATATTTATTATCCTTATTTTTAATAAATATAACTGCTACTAAAATATGTTCATCATTAGATAGTTTATCTCCTCTAACTATCTTTTTATCTAATTTATTTTTATTATTATCATATACATTTAAGTATTCCATATTCACCTCCATATAACCGATTTAAAAAATCTTTCTTGAAACTCTGTAAGAGCCATTATCTGATCATCAGTATAATTTACTCCATCTGGTACTACTACTAACTTATCATCATTATCATTAGTTCTATGTATAATAGCTATTACTCTTCCATGATACTCTTTTACCGGATCAAATACTCCAAGTAAATAAGCATCTAATTCTTCTCCATCATCACTAATAGTATTAGGAACATAACCATAATTTAAAAGATAAATAAAGTTATGTTTAGGATGTCTTGTCCCAAGTGGTCTATCTATTTTAATAGTTATTTTCTTACCAAGATAATCTTTAATTTTCATATATCCTCTTAATTATTTTAATACCTATCTTCTTATCATTAACATAATAACAGATATCATTGTCATTAATACTTTTTAAATATATACTTCTTCCTATCGGACTATTTAAAGATACCTCTTTAATTTTAGCATTATTATCTATCATATATTTACCAGTTAATTTAATAGTATATTCTTCGATATCATCTATATCATATATAACTTTTATTTTAAGAATATCTCCTATATCTATTATATCATCAGAAGTACTTTTTTTATCTACTATTTTTAAATATTTTTCATCCTCTAACATTTTATTTATTCTTGAAGCAATCTTTCTACTTTCTCTCATTGTATCTTCAAAAGCAAAATTATCATGCCATCCATCTCCTACTGCATCAACATAGGATTCACTTCCTATACTGGCAATAGATAAACTTATATCTTTTAATCTATTTAATTCTTCATAATACTGATTAAATCCATCAGTATCTACTAATATATCTTTCATAAACACCTCCTATGAACCTGTACTACTATAATGTTTTAAACCTATTTTAAAAGATAGAAAACATGGTATTAAATATACTACTATTAATAATGGTGATAATAAATATAATGTATTATTAGATTTTCCTAATAGATAAAGTAAAGGATAATAATTAACTGAAGCATATGGAATAATAAAAGTAAATATAAATATAAACCCTTTTCTAAATATTCCTATTGGATACTGAGCCATTTGTTTACCACCATCAGTTAATAAGTTTCTTACTTCTAATCCATGAATAGTAATAAAACAGTATGAAGCCATTAATAAGAATATTCCAAAGAATAATATTATTGAAGATAGAAACATTGCTATTATTAATAATATATTTATAATATTCCATTCTATATTTAAATGGCTTATAGCAATAAAGAATATTATTAACGATTGAATAATTCTAGCTACTTTTACAAAATCCATTTCACTACATATTACTTGATATAATACTCCTCTAGGTCTTACTAGTAGTCTATCTAAAGAGCCATCAATAATAAATTTATCAAATTTATCTACGCCTCTAAAGAATGTTTCATTAAAAGCAAAGCCAAAATGAATAATAGAAAAACATAATAGTACTTCATATAAAGTAAATCCCTTAATATTATCAAATCTTTGAAATAAAGCTACTGTCATAAAATAATAAGTAAAAAATACTCCTATCTGACTAATAAAAGTCAAGATAAATGATAGACGATATTCTAACTGTGATTTTAATTTAAGTTTCATTGATTCTATATATAACTTAACCACCTTGTATCACAGCCTTTCTAAGTGATACCCTTGATATTAAGTATCCTAATGATATTGTAATAATTATCCAAATAATAGAACCAATAATAAGAATATATCCTTCTTCTAATGGTATGCTATTAGAATATATTCTAAAAGGAAAGTCACCAATAAATCTAAAAGGAAGAAATTCCGCTATATGTTTTAACCATGTTGGAAAAAATGGTATCGGAACCGTTCCACCCATAAATATATCTGCAATTACACTATAAGTAGTCATAGCCCCCTTTTCATCTAAAGTAAACATTGTTAAAATATGCATAAATAAATTTAAAGCTGTAACTAAGAATAATCCTAATACTAATGCTACTATAAATATTATAAAATTATTTATCGAATAAGGACCAGATAAATGAAATGGTTCTGGTAATGATATAGCAAGAATTATTAAAGGAACAAATCTAAGTAAAACTGCTACTAACCTTTTAGCTAGCATCTTAACATACCATTTAAAATAAAAATCTTGAGGTCTTATTAATTCATAGGCTAAATTACCATTCTTAATCATACTAAGTAATTCACTTTCTCTATCAAAAGGATATACCAAAGCAAAGAATGCTTGATGAAGCCATAGATAATTAACAAGTTCTTGCCAGTTCATTGGTACATTACCACCACTTTCGTAGAAGGCTAAATATATCATAATAAATATTAAAGCAAAAAATACTTGTGTGCATATACCTGCTATTGCTTCCATTCGATATTGAAGATTAGTTATAAATCTTAATCTAAAATAACTTAAATATGATTTCATAATTCATAGTCCTCATATAATTTAAGTATTACATCATCAATACTTTCATTATCTATTTCAATATCTTCAATATTATATTTAGTAGTAAGTTTACTTAAGAAATTAGATATACTTATTATATTAGAATCAATTATAAAATTATAATAATCTTCTTTTTTACACTTCTTTATAATTCCTTTTACTTTGATATTATCTATTTTATCTTTAGTAAATATCTTAATATTTTTATAACTACCATATTTAACTTTTAATGTTTTAATATTTCCATCATATAGTATCTCTCCATTACCAATTAAGATAATTCTCTTAGCCAATGCTTCAATATCATTCATATCATGAGTAGTAAGAATTACTGTTACTTTGTTTTCTTTATTTATCTTTTTAATAAAGTCTCTTACTATCTTCTTAGATATAGCATCTAATCCTATTGTAGGTTCATCTAAGAATAATATTTCTGGCTTATGTAGTAGAGATGATGCTATTTCACACCTCATTCTCTCTCCTAAAGAAAGCGTTCTAACCGGTTTTTTTATTATTTCTTCAATACCTAAAAGTTCTACTAGATATTTCTTTGTCTTTTGATATTCATTATTATCTATTTTATAGATATCTCTTAACAAGTCAAAAGTGTCTTCCGCCGGAATATCAAAAGCAAGTTGACTTCTTTGACCAAAGACTACTCCTATCTTAGACACATATTTTTTTCGATCTTTAATAGGATCTAAATTGTTTATTTTAATGCTTCCACTAGTAGGAAGAAGTATTCCTGAAAGCATCTTAATCGTGGTACTCTTTCCAGCACCATTTGGACCAATATAACCTACTATCTCTCCTTTCTTTATTTCAAAAGATACATTTTTTACTGCATTTACATATTTATATTCTCTTTTGAAAAATGATTTTAAAGCAGCCTTTAGTCCACTATTTCTTTTGGCTACTTTAAAAGTTTTTGTTATGTTATCAACTTTGATGAATGACATTTTAATATCACATCCTTTCTGACAACGCAAAAAAGCCACATATTTTAAATATGTAGTTTCATCATGCAATTAAATATATGGTTTTTTCTTCGCAAATGTCATAATAAATATATTATATTAAAATTCTTTTGTCAATAGTTTTATATTAATTTTTACTTAATAGTTTTTCTAATGACTTAAACTCAGTAGATTCTTCTAATTTTTCTTCATAATATTTACCATCTTGGTAGAAGCCTCTCAAAACATATGCTTCTTTAATATTATGAGCCTTTACTTCACTAGTAATTATTCTATATTCATTATCTACTATCTCAATACAAGAACAATTACTTAACATTATACCTACTTTATCTTTATTTTTTAATTCTTCTTTAGTAGATTCATATCTTCCATTTTCATCAGTATGAGGAGTAATGTAAGCATCAATAAAATTTAGACAATCTACACTACTAAAAGTTACATCATTATCACTAGTTGCCGAGTCTGAATTACAAGAATTAAACCAACACACTGCTCCAGCAGATACTCCACATAATACTTTACCATCAGTATATGCATCAAGTAATACTTTATCAAATCCTGTTTTCTTCCATAAATTAATCATCTCTAAAGTATCACCGCCACCTTCATAAATAATATCAGCCCATGCTATTTTTTCATTTACTACTTCCATATCATCTAATTCAGTACTTTTTAAATTTCTGCAACTACAACCAAACATATCTCCATATATTTTTTTCATCGTCTCAAAGTAACCATCTTCGATAGCATTATTAAATGGTTGTGCATGAACCATAAATAAATAATTAGGTTTTTCTTTACCTGTTAATCTTATTATTTCCTTATCCATAGGTTCAGTTTCATATTCACGATATTTACCATTACCTAAATATCTTCCATTTTCTCCTCCACCTATAGCCACTATTTTTTTAGTCATAATATCCTCCTTTATTACTACTTTATATTATATTTACAATCATCAATCTTTAACTTTTCTTTTTCTTCTAATGTAACTATTTCTAAATTGATATTCATATCATCTTCTCCAACAAGTATTTATTTGTCATATCTAATGCTTCTCTTCTTGGACTAAGCTTTAATTTTTCTTCAGTAGATATTTCTGCAAGTGTTTTATCATTTGAAAGTTCGAATATTTCATCAAAACCAAAACCATTTGTACCTCTTGTTTCGTTACTCACAATTCCTGATAAGACATACTCAAATGTTTCTTCAATATTTTTACTTTTTAAGGCAATTACTGTTGTATAGCTACATGTTCTTTTGTCTTTAGGCGCTTTACCAACTTTTTTTAGTAATTCTAAATTTTTAGTATGATCATCAGCATCTAACCATCTTGCAGTATGTACACCGGGAAAACCATCTAATATATCTATTGATATTCCTGAATCATCAGCAATACATATATATTCTTCACCTACTTGTTCATATAAATCTCTTACTTTCTCTAATGCATTATCTTTATATGTATCTTTGTTTTCATTAACAATTATTTTTTTATTTAGTTTTTCTTCCATATCTTTTATAGATAATACTTCATAGTCCTTAAATATTTCTTTTATTTCTCTTATTTTACCTTTATTGCTACTTGCAACTACTATTGTTTCTTTTTTCATTCTATTTTCTCCAATTAATTATTAATTACCTATACTATAACCTATTTTTTTATTACTTGCAAGTAAAATATTAAAAAAAATAAGTACTATAAAAGTACTCATTTATTATTCTTCAGTCTTTTTTGAAGATTTAGCTTTTTTAGGAGCTTTCTTTTCTTCAGCTACTTTAGTTTCAGTTTTCTTTGTAGTCTTTTTAACTTCTGGTTTTACTTCTTTAACTTCTTCTTTAGAAGTGCTTACTCCTTTATAAAAACCACATTTTGGACATGCTCTGTGAGGTCTAATTTTAGCACCACAGTTAGTACATTCTACTAATCCATTAGCGGTAACTTTATAATGAGTTCTTCTCATATCTCTTCTTGTCTTACTTACTTTTCTAAATGGAACTGCCATCTATCTCACTCCTTCCTTAATAAATCTTCGAGTTCACTGAGAGGATTGTTTTTACTATTTAAATCATCCTCACTAATTAATCTCCATCCATTACCTTCAAGCTTTATGTTTTTATTTTTATCGTTTACTACCTTTGAAGGAACCTCGATAAGAATATTTTGCCATAAAATGTCAGTAATATCAAGTGTTTTTTGTAAATTTATGCTTGTTTCCTCGATATTTTCTTCAATTTCACTAGTAAAATTATATTCATAGTCTTCTAAAGTTATATCATCTGCTAGTATCATAGTACCGCTTAGTACTCCTTCTAGTGAATATGTATCATCTACTAACTTCTTGATATTACCTTTAAAATGAATATTATTTAATCTTCTAATACCACTATTTTCTAAATATTCATTTGGAATTATAATATCACTATCTATATTTATAGTTTTATTGTTTACCACAAGATTAAATAAATCAATAGTCATAAATTTCACCTGCCTAATAATTATATAATATTTTTAAAGAAATATCAACCTTTTTTTGATATTTCTTTGTTTTACATTATTTTATATTCACTATAAGCCTTATTCTAAGTCTTATTAGTGCTGTTATTAGCCTAAGGTCTAATAACAGTGTATCTACATACCTATTATATATAAGCAATATTTATATAGTTAAACTATCATTATTATACTGATAATCTATATGGATTAGTACTAGATCCATCTCCTGATTCTATACTTAGTTCTGGACTTAAGAATAATACTGGAGTAACTCCATAGGCTTTATACGAAACATAGCCACTACGCACATTGCCAAACGGTTTAACAGCCCAAACAGCAGACTCCTCAGTCTGAGTGGTTAATAGCCAGCCATAACTAGATGTTCCTAATATATTATACATCCAATTATTTGACTCGGTGCCATAATTATATAAGTTTTGTGTAAATTTACTTAAGTCTGCTGCATATCCATAGTCAGATGCATATGGAAGTGCTATCTTTCCCGTCCAAGTAGTAAGTCTTCCTGAATATACAGTTGTCCCTCTTTCTTTTTCATATATTGTATCCGGATATACTCTTTCAGTATCCCAACCACCTAGATTCCAAGTTACTTCAGCAATCATATTTCTTGTTATATCATTTTTTATTCCGGTAGAAGTAAAATCACAAGATTTTGTGGCATTATTACTATCACTAAAACAAGTACCACTTTGTGAGTTATAATATAGACTTTGTCCATTACCACTATCATTAGAGTCTACTGTATAATAGTCGCTTGGATTAAGTAGTTTCATTAATCTTGCAGTCGTCCAATCATTTTTACCAAAGTCTGTCTCTGCACCTGTAGATGTATCTTTGTTATCCCAAGAATATGAGCCTATTATCTCATTTTTCATTATCTTTACCTTACCATCAAATATTCCAATTATTCTCCAAGTCTCACAAGTAGATGAGGATTGATTAGTATAGTCAGAACAATTAAAGTATATATAGTTATTAGGTGATGCTCCGTAGTATCTTATATTATCTCCTACATCTTTCATAAGACTATGAGAAGTATCATACTGATAAGTGGTACCGTTATTTTGTACTGGTGTTGTAGATGAATTATTATATAGTTCTGATATTGTATCTGCTGCCGTAGGTGTTTTTACTACTGCTCCTTCCCCATCAGCATGAAGTTTAAATGAGAAAGATTTATTCATCATAGTACTTGGATTGGTATAGTTAGCTCCATCTATCCAGATATATAATGTATATTCAGTATTACTTGTACTTATACTTTCGTTAGTAAGTAGTGTTATATGAGTAGTATTATTTTTAGTACAAGTAGTTGTATTACTATTTAGATATGTAGTACTAAAGTTGCCTTCTTTTACTTTAGTAGTACCTTTATATAGTTCATATTTAAAACTTTCATGTTTTAAATTAGTATCTAATGTTGTCATATCTAAATATAAGTTAAATACTAAACCTGTAGTATCTGCTTTTACTTTAATTTTTTTAGATATTCCTTTACTTTTATCTGATACTGGTCTTAAGTTAGCTTCTACATCACTTCCACCATCAAAAGTAACTGTGGCTGCTCCTACTCCTGCAACTATCTTAGTAACATTTGATCCTTCAGTAGTCCATACATAATAAGCATAAGTACTGCTTACTATTATAGTTATTGCTAGTACTACTATACTAAATATCATAAATATTTTATATTTGTTATTAATCATATTATAACCTTCTTTCTAATGTAAAAAAGACTACAAAGAAAGACTAATATTTCTATTAGTTTTCTCTATAGTCTTTATAAAACCTTTATTTATATAGTTTAATAAGTTAGAAAGCCCCCCCCCTAATTAACAAATAGTTAACAAATTCATTACTACTTTTCTTCATAAGAGAGGCCTCCTTCCGTTTATCTTACATATAAAATGTTATCATAAAACAAATATTTATGCAAGTATATTTTATCTATTCTTCTTCAGTATTAACTTCTTTTCTTGCTAATACTTCTCTTGGTTTAGAACCATTTTGTGGTCCTATAATACCTCTTTCTTCAAGTAGGTCTACTATTCTAGCAGCCCTATTATAGCCAATACGATACTTTCTTTGAATTAGAGAGGCTGATATTTTACCAAACTCCATAGCGAAGTCTACAATATCGTTATATAGTGGATCATCATATTCTTCTTTTGATTCATAGCCATCATCATATTTACCAGCATCTGTTCCTTCGCCACCTCTTTCTTCTGTTATAGAGTGATCATAGTTAGCCTTCTGCTGTGATATTGTAAAGTCTACTATTTTTTGTAATTCTTCATCACTTACATAAGCACCTTGTATTCTTATTGGAACATTTTCTCCCATTGGTTTAAATAACATATCACCTTTACCTAATAGTTTTTCTGCCCCAGTTTGGTCTAGGATTGTTCTTGAATCTATTGATGATGATACGGCAAATGATATACGAGATGGTATATTAGCTTTTACAACACCGGTTATTACATCAGTAGATGGTCTTTGTGTAGCTACGATTAAGTGAATACCTGCTGCTCTAGCCATTTGAGTGATTCTCATTATTGAGTCTTCAACATCTTTAGCAGCTACAAGCATTAAATCTGCTAACTCATCTATTATAAATACAATATATGGCATCTTTACATAGTCTGTATTTGTTTCACACATTTTGTTATAAGAACTTATATTCTTACATTTAGTATCCTCAAATACTTGGTACCTTCTTTCCATCTCTACTACAATATTTTTTAAAGCAATAGAGGCTTTCTTAGGATCTGTTACTACCGGAGTAAGTAAGTGTGGTACACCATTATACATTGATAATTCTACTTTTTTAGGGTCTACCATTACTAATTTTACTTCATCAGGTTTAGTTCTCATTAATATTGAAGCTATTATACAGTTAATACATACTGATTTACCACTACCTGTTGCACCTGCTATTAAAAGATGTGGTGTAGCATTTATTTCAGCCCACTTTACTGTACCCATAATATCTTTACCTAGTCCTACAGCAAGTAATGATTTATCACTTGGTTCTGGTAATTTACTTAGTATTTCTCTAAATGATACAGCACTATTTACTTTATTTGGTAATTCTATACCAATAGTACTTTTACCAGGTATTGGAGCCTGTATTCTTACATCTTTAGCGGCTAAATTTAAAGCTATCTCTTTTTGTATTGATAATAGTTTATTAACTTTAGTACCTGCTTTTAACTCTAATTCATACTGAGTAACTGATGGTCCTATATGACATTCTTTTATCTTACCTGGTATTTCAAAATCAGCAAGTACTTTCTCTAAAGTAGTTATATTTTGTTTTACTGCTTCAATATTTTCTTTATCATTATTACCTTTAGATAATTTTAATAATGTTAATGGTGGCAACTTGTAATTTACATTAATTACCGGTTTTTCTTCTTCAGTATCTTCTTTTACCATTACACTTGCACTAGCAGTCTTTATTGGTATATCTGATTCTACTGGTAAATCTTTTTCTTCTTTATCTGGAGTTTTGTCTACAGTAGGAAGAATTATTCTACTATCAGTAGTATCAGCATTTTCTTTCTCTTTATGTTCCTTCTTTTTAATCTTTGGTACTTTTATTTTCTTAATTAAATCAATAAGGCTAGTATTAAATAATAATATTGTACCAATTACAATTAAAGTAATAATAACTATCTTAGTACCATCTTTAAATAAACTAAAGAAAGCATAAGTAAAGATTGCTCCTATCATACCTCCACCACTATTGGAAATAGCATAGCTTATAGTATCTACTATATTTGTATTTCCTGTGTTATCAAAGGCTTTTAATAGATTATTAAATGTTTCTGTTATTATTTTTATTCCTTCTTGTGAATGTACTTCTATATATTTTAAGTGAAGTAATACTAAGAAAGATATTACCAGTATATAAAAGCCTATCCATCTTAGACTAAGTAAGTTAGGCGTTTTCCTTTTTACTATTAGATATCCTCCTAATATTAATAATCCAAATAAAAGGAATGGATATATATTACCTACTAGAAATACTGCGAATGATTTTATAAAATTACCCGCAGGTCCATAGGCTCCTATCCCTATAATTGCAGCTAGTATTAGTATTATACCTACCACTTCATTTGTATATTCAAATTTTTTCTTTTCACTATCTTTTTTAGTTTTTTTCTTTGCCACTTTATCAACCTTCTATCCATATTAATTATAACATTGCTAATATTAAAAGTAAAGTTTTTAATTGCTTTTTTATACTAATTAATAGGCTTTTAATAAGACTTAGGTTTGTTTATACTATGGTCAAATAAGTAAGAATAAATAGTTAGTTTATGCTTTAAATAAATTGTCGTAAGGAAGACCTAAGGCTTTCTTACGCCTTTAGAGACTACAGGCTCTAAAGAAAAAAAGAAAACTATTTATTATAGTCTTCTATTGTTTTAGTTACCATTTCTTTTAAGTATTTAGTAGAATAAGTACAACCACTGATAGTATCTAAATTATCAAGATTATTTTGATTATTCTTTATCTTATCTAAATAATTATTATCCTTTATAATAGCAGTATATGTTTCATTACTCTTTAATAACTCTATATTAGAAATATTACCACTAGTAAATACTATCTTTAATTTTAAACTATTTTTACCAGCATAACCTCTTCCCATTACCTCATAAGTTGTTATATTACCACTTTTTGTTTTAGATAATATACTAAAACTATCATCCGGTTCTTTATTTAATACCTTAGTACTTATTATTACTCCTAGTACTAGGGCTATTATAGTACTTAGAAACATTAATAATATTTTAATTATTTTTTTGTTATATAATTTTATACTTAAATAATTTATCAGTATTGTTATTAAGTTAACTATTAATATTGATATTAATACTCCCTCTGGTAATGGAGTTAAATATCTAATAAACATGGTTATAATACCTAAGAATACACCACTTATTAACTGACCTGTATTAGTAATTGGAGTGGTTACTGGATCAGTAGCCATAAAGACTGCTCCAAAAAGTAATCCTCCAGATAATATGTTAAATAGAATAAACCATAGTCCAATATCTTTAGTTATACATATTACTGAACTTATTAATACTACAGTTAATACATAGGATACTGGTATGCGCCATTTAATCATTTTTTTATAGGTTAAATAGATAAAACTTACTATACATAGTAGTGATGATGTTTCTCCTATAGCACCCGGTATGTTGCCAAAGAAGAAGTTTAATAGACTACCAAATGGTGCCACTAATTTATCATAAGTAAGAACATAACTACCTGCAGTCATATTTGATAATGGTGTTGCACTACTTATGGTATCTACTTCATAAGGATTTAGATATCCTCCTACTAGAGATGAAAATATTACCGTTATGAAGAGACTTCCCGCTAGAGCAGGATTTAATTTATTTTTACCAAAACCTCCTGTTAATACTTTTGATAAAGAGGCTATTATACTACCTAGTATTACTAAATATAATGGTGTATTTATTGATATTACTAGGCTTAAAAATATTCCTGGTATAATAGCATAGTTTTCAGTAAATAATTCATAAATACTTTTTTTATTCTTTCTAATTAGATAGTATAGGTATTCAGTTAATAAACCAGTAATAGAAGCTACTACAACAAATATTAATGGTTTAAATACTAGGTATAGACTACCATAGCCTTTTATTACCGGATATATACCATTTTTATATGTAGAGAATAATATAAAGAAAGATAATATTATTAAGATAGTATACATCATATCAGAAGTTTTATTTTTACTTTTTAGATAACTTCCATTTCTTACCTTAAACTCTCTCATTTATTATTCACCTTCTCTTTAGCGGCTTTTACAAATTCTCTTACTTCTATTTTTGAAGGACATATATAAGAACATAGTCCACATTCTATGCATTCATCCGCTTTTAGACATTCTAGTTCTTTGATATTACTGATATTTTTCATAATAAAGGCTGGATATATTCCTACAGGACATACCTCAAGACATTTACCACATGATATACATGGTAATGATCTAGTAAAATTATCCTCTATTACAAGAATAGCATTTATATCTTTAGTAATTATTAAGTCATCAGTAGGAATACTGTTTCCCATCATTGGACCACCTGCAATAAAAAGTGGATTCTTTAGCTTTTTATAACCATCTAGTGAAGCTATTATTTCACTAGCTAGAGTACCTATTTTTACTTTAACATTAGTCTTTTTCTTTATACCTGGACCAGTAATGGTAATTATTCTTTCTGTTAATGGTCTACTATATTTTAGCATTTCATAGATTGCATAAATAGTACTAACATTACTAACTAGTATACCTTTTTCAATTGGGTATTTATCATACTCTATCCCGAGAGTATCTCTTACTACTAGCCTTTCCCAGCCATTTGGATATGCATCTTTTACTAGTTTTAAACTTATATTAGGATAAGTACCAATATGTTTAGTAAAAGCATTTATTACTTTGGTACTATCTTCTTTTACAACAATATAACTCTTCTTTAGATTCATTATAGTCATTATTTTATCTACAGCTTCAAGTATTTCTTCAGCACTATTTTTCATTAATGCTTTATCACAAGAAACAAAAGGTTCACATTCAACACCATTTACTAAAAGATATTTAGTGTTATCATTATCATACTTTAAGAAAGTAGGAAAATCACTTCCTCCTAGTCCAGTGATACCATTTTCTCTAAGAGCATTTATAAATTCTTCTCTAGTATATTCCTTTTTAGTTACTACCTTACTTTTCTCATACTTCTCCTTGAAGTCATTTTCTATTACAACACATTTAATTTTTTTACCATTATTAATAGTCTTAGTATCTCCCACTAATGCATAACCTGATACTGAACTATGTATAGGAAAATTTATCTTTTCATCTATAGCAATTACTTGTCCTTTATGAACATAATCTCCACCTTTTACTAGATGCTTATACTCTACTTCATTTTTATTCTCAAGAGGTATATAAACCAATTCAGGTTTTAAATAATTATCTATTTTATATAAAATATCACTATCAATATGTACTCTCATTTCTATTCTCCTCTAGTATATAATAGCATAAAATTTAAAAAAAAGATAGTATTTCTACTATCTTGATGATGTTTTTTTATTTTCCTCTATAGTATCTAGACTAGATAACTGTACTAAAGCATCATTATATATTCCTTTAGCTTCTTCATATGTTTTAGCAAGTTTCATTCTTATATAATATTTTGCTCCAAGATTATATTCGGCACTACCTGGTTTAAATTGTTCCTCTACTTTAGTCTTTATATTATTAAGCATATAATCTCTATCAATTAATATAGTATACACAGTTATAATTAGTTCTTTCATAGATACTATTTGTACTAGACTTTCACCATTAATAGTTTCATGATGATCTTTTTCATTATTACCATACATTATGTTATTTATAAACATTTGATAACTTTCATTTTTTCTTTGTATAAATTCAGAAAAAGCCTTTTCTAAGTCCATAGTTGTTTTAGCAGTTTCTATTTCCATATCTAAATTCTTAATATCTAAACTAATAAAATCAAATAGTTGTGATACCATTGCATGATTTATTTCTTTTTCATAAAATTCTTTCGCAGACTTTGATATATTAAATAATCCTTTCTTTTCTAAATCAATATCTTTAAACATTTTTCTTAGATATTCATACATTATAAGTATTTGATAATCATAACTATCTTGTTCTCTTCTTATGGTATCTTCTTTTTTATTTCCAAAGTCCACATACATTATCTTTGACTTTAAACTATATGCTTTTTCTAACTGTTCATGTGTAAAATTAGCATCTAGGTTAAATGTTTTTAATGCATTTTCTAATTTCCCCATTTTATTACCTCCAAAAAGCTAAATATGAAATAAATATTAAATATATTATTGTTAATATTGTTCCATTTATTATATCTTTTGTTTTTGATTTATCTGGTACTCCGACCATCATAGCTACTAGTACGCCGCCTACTAGACCTCCTATATGAGCAGCCAAATCAATACCTTCTGCAAAGAAACCTATTATTAGATTTACAACAATTATTGGAATAATTGATCTTTTTATAGCCTCTCCTAGATATGTACGATAGTGCATACCAAAATATAGAAGTGCTCCAAGTAAACCAAATATTGCTCCTGATGCTCCAGCAGATATAGTATTATGAGTAAATGCTAGTGACATTATACTACCAAATATACCACTTAGTATAAATATTATTATATATTTTATTTTACCAAATAAATTTTCTACTTCTCTACCTATAATATATAAAGAATACATATTACATAATAAATGCATTATTCCAATATGTAAGAATATACAAGTAAATAATCTATAGTATTCACCATTTTTTACTAACACATCTAAATTAGCACCATATTTTAATAGTGTTTGACTATTAGTACTACCTCCTGATAATTCCATTAGTATAAATAGTATTATACATATAGCCATAATTATATAAGTAACTATAGGTTGTTTATATGAAAATATCTTTTCAGCAATTTTATTCCTTTTTTCATTCTTTTTATTAATATTATCAGTTACTTTAATAAAGTATTCCAAGCCATCTTCTTTTCTATTTGTCTTTTCAACAATATCTGGAAAAGCACTTACTAATTTTGGATTATTTATATCTTTTTCTTTAGTTATTAATACATCATCATTATTAAGTATTTTTTCATCTTCAATATCCGTATAAATACTAAGTACTTTTACTTTAAATGATAATGTCTTTCTTTTCACTTGTTTTACTATTTTAGATAATTTAAACTTATCAAAATCCAATTGTTCTTTATTATGAATATGATGTGATACTATTCTAACTATTTTATAATTATTATCTAGATTTTCAAGCCAAATTTCATCATTAATACCATGTATAATCATTGGTTTATAGTTTTCTTCAGTAATAAAATAATTTATTAAATTCATTACTAGTAGATCATCACTCTTAATTATTATTTCATCCATAGTAAACCTCCATGTATATATTATACTAGATTTTAAAAAATAAATAAAGTCTTTTCACATGATTAATGTTTTTAAATATAATATAGAGAAAGGAGACTATTTTATGTATAACAGAAGAATGTTAAGACCAATGCCAATGAATGGAGATAGATTTGGTGGGGGATTTTTTGGACCATTTCTATTAGGGGGAATAACCGGAGGCCTTTTAGCTCCTGCTTTTTATCCTAGACCATATCCAGTACCATATAATCCATATCCTCCATATCCTAATTATCCAGTATATTATTAAAACACCATATGGTGTTTTTATTGATATTTTTATTATATTTTGTTATAATTGTATCATGAAAAAGTTTAATATGATTGATGAAAGTTTTATTTGTGAAAATTGTGGTAAAGAAGTTACTAGGCTTGGATATACCGCTAGAGATCACTGTCCATTCTGTTTATATTCTAAACATCTAGATATTAATCCTGGTGATAGAGAAAATACCTGCAAAGGACTAATGAGACCAATTGGTATAGAGAAATTTAAAAACAGCTATAAGATTATTTATAGCTGCGATAAATGTCATGAGTTACATAAAAATATTATGGCTAATGATGATAACTTTGATTTAATTATTTCATTATCCAAAAACATTTAAAATAATTTTGGTAATAAATCTAATATAAATACAAATACAAATAAGATTACTATGATAAGAAGTGCTATTTTAAATTCTTTAGTAAGATTTAAATCGAACTTCTTTTTTTTAGGTTTGTTATCAGTTGTTACATAAGTTTTCTTTACATTTGTATTATTAACATTCTGATTATTAGTAGTATTTTGACTATTAGTTTCATATATGTTGTTATATTGATTCTGCATATTAACTGAATTTTGATTCATAGTATTTTGATTATTTGTAAGTGGTATACTATTAGTTGTATTAACCTGATTATTTTGAACTGTATTTACTGATTTTATATTAACATCCATAGTATCATTTATATCTATACTAGGATTACTAATTGCGGTATTTAAATTACCAGTAGCCCTATATGGTGTAACATTTTCTAATTTTTTATCATCATCATAATTCATTTAAATACCTCCTTAAGATAGAAAGGATTTAGATTAACTAAATCTTATAGATTCCAATTACCATTATTTTGATTATTCGGTACATTACCATTCATTACAAAGTTTGATCCACCCTGCACTAAATTATTGGTATAACCATTCATATTGTTTACTGGCTCCTGTGGCATTTGATTCATATTTGGCATTGTATTAGGAACACCATTTGGAACATTATTTATCATATTATTTGGCATATTGTTTGTATTTGCTTGATTCATTGGCTCTACTACTGGAGCACTAGGAATATTAACATTTGGTATTACACTTGGTCCTGCCATTTGTGGCATAGTATTTGGTATTGGTGTTGGAGTAACTCCACCCATTTGAACACCAGTAGTTGCCTCTGAAATAGAATTTTGCATTGGTTCTGGTGTAGGTACTGTCATTTGTGGTGCTACACTAGGCATAGGATTTGGTATGCTACTTTGCATACTTGGTACCTCTCTTGGTTCTGTAACAGGAGCTACACCGCTATTTATTCCATTATTTAATATTGGTGTTGGTTCAACAGGTTTTGGTATTGATACCTCTCTTGGTTCAAATTTTGGTGTCTGCTCTGAAGCTGGAATAAAGAAAGAATCATTACTATTCATATTTTGATTTACTTCAGGTGCATTATTTGTTACATTAGGATTATTTTCAAAATTATTATTCATGTTTATTCCCATTGTATTTATATTTGAATTTACACCTTGATTCATATTATTATTCATACTTTCAGGCATATTCTCCATCGTATTCATATTTTGATTTATATTCTGTGCCATATTATTTGACATATTCATATCTTGATTATTCATCATCATATTATTGTTTAACATGTTATTATTCATCATATTATCAGTATTATGGCTCATCATGTCATTAAGGTTTTGATTCATCATCATACCATTATAGCCCATATTCATATTTTGATTCATTGCATTATAATTCATATCCATACCTTGATTCATCATATTTAAATCATTAGTAGGCATACTATTATCACTTGCAGCTTCTCTTTCCTTTTTTTCTCTTAATTTCTTTTTCTTTTTAGTATCTGCGAGAAAACCAACTACTGTAATTAAAAGAATAACTAATACAATCAAAACCCACACATAATATTCTAATAAAAAATCTACTACTGTTTGCATATTTTTCCTCCCTATTTACTCTAATATAAGAATATCATAAATAACTTAAAAAATCAACAATTAATCACTATCTATAATATTTTTATCTATAAAACTTATACTCTTCGTAGATAAATCCAAAGATTCTTTATACTTTCCTCTTCTAAATAACTCTTCTGCTTTAGTAAGAGCAATATCTATTTCTTCATAACTACTACGATATCTATTCCCATAAACTATCATCTTTTCAGCCATATCAACAATCTTAATCATATCGTTTGTCTTATTATATATTTTAAATACTAAGTCTCTTGCAGTATCTACTCTTATATTTAGTATTTTTATAACGATTGGTTTCTTATCTAATTCTTTTACTATTTCTCTTATAGCATCTTGTGCCTCAGTAAGTTCTATATAATAACTACTTGGAATTACTGGTATTTTATAATCTTTTAGACGATATTTTGACTTCTTTAATAAGTCTTCAATTGTATTTAACTGTTCTCTTGCTCTTGTTTCATCATCTTTCATGCTAGTAATTGATCTTAACTGATAATCCAAATCATCCTGTAATCTAGATAATTTTAGTGACAATCCATCTAATTCATCAACTAGTTTAGAGTAGGCAAATGTTTTCATTTTACCTTGATCCACTAGTATCTTATAATCTTTATTTATTTTTTCTAAACTCTTATTTAATAAACTAAATTTATTAATATCTTCATTTGATAAATTATAATTATATTTTATATCATCTATTTGAAGATATATATCTCTTACTACTTTATTAATATTGTCTATTCTATACCCGAGTTCTTTAATATTTTGTTTAAATAAGTCTTTACATTCTTTTTCTTTATCAAAATCATTATATAAACTATTAAAGTAATCTACAAAAGTTTTTAATTCTATTATTGAATCATTCATCTCCAAGTTCTTTAAATTTTCAATAATTTTATTTATTTTATCTTTTATTTCTTTAATATTATATTCAACATTTAAGTAATCTAGTGGATAACCATCTCTTCGCATTCTATTATAATATATTATAGTATCCTCTATTTTATTTGGCATAACAACAGTAGCCATTAAGACAATTGTAGGAACGTCTGCAAGTAATTTATCCATTCTTTTAATCTTATCATCTAAAAGAACTATTTTCTTTTCTACAGAAACATAATCATTATTATCCATAGCTCTTTCAAATTCCGCAAATAGTTTATCTATTCTACTAAACTCTTCTTCCATTGAAGCTGTAATTACGCCAAATTCTTTTTTAGTTCTTTCAAATTTATTCTGCTGCTCACGATATACTATTTTCAATTTAGTAATAAGAGTTCTATTTCTCTCTTCAGATTTAGTTATTAACTGAACTTCTTCAAGCAACTTATCTGTCTTTTTCTTTAGTACACGTAGTTCCATTTCAATATTAGCCATTTTTCTTATAGCTTGTTTGTATTCTTTTCTATCTATTAAAAAGTCAGCATCAGATATTGAATCAGTAATACTAGGTATTGCTTCATCCCTTATTAATTTAAAAGTATTATCCCAGTCTTCCATCTTTTCCTTTAAATTATCAGTTTTTACTAATTCTTTAACCTTTGTTATCTCACTAAGTACCGGAACCCCAAGTAGGCTATTCTTTTCAATATCTAATTCTTCTATTTCTTTTTTATATTTTTTATTCTGATTACTTTTAATTATAACAATAGTAATAATTATAAGGATAACTGCCAATATAAAAGCTGATATAGTAATTAAAAAGACACTATCCATATGTTACCACCTTTCCTACCTATAATATATTTTACCACACTTTTAATTTTTTTAACATTATTTTTTAGAATAATTTTATTTTTTTTATTTTATGTAAAAAGATAGCCTAAGCTATCAATTTAATTTTATTTATAATACATATCTAGTAATGATAAAATATAAGGCTGCTCCTAGTACAAGAAGTCCAAATATTAAGAAGAATATCTTTATTCCATTATGAGATTTTTCTTCAAATAATTTTTCATCATCATCATCTTCATCAAAATCTTTTTTACTAAAATTAAATGAACCACTATAAAAGGTTTCTCCTTCTTTTATTTTCTTTATCATAGTAACTTCTTCTTTAACAATAGGATCTGTTACTACAGTGTTATCATCACCTTTTAAGTCTACAAGTATATCAAGTGGAAGTGAATTAGTATTACTTTCTTTTTTATCTTTATCCTCTTTTGGTACTTCTTCTGAAAGTTCCATAGCATCATCTGCTTCAGGAACATATGGTATATTAGCATCCTCAAGATTAGTTAAAAAGTTAGTATTTATTTTAGGCTCTTCTTTATTAGCTTCAGCATTTTTATTTATTTCATTTTTAGCATTTTCAAGTAGAACATTAATATCATATATTCTACTACTCTCTTTTGGTGCTACATTTGTTACTTCCCTTTTTGGAAGGGTAACTGTTCTTCCTAATTCTTTAGCTTTTCGATATTCGTCTCTACTGGAAACTATTTCTCTTAAACCATTTATATCTATTTCATTGGAATTATCAGGTATTGGTAAATTATCTAGTTCAGATATTTCAGAAGAAATATCTTTATATAGTTTTTCGTTTTTCTTAATTCTATTAAATTCACTTAAATCTTCTTTATAATATTTTTCCATTCTACTTTCCATATTGCTCTACCTCTACTATTAATATAATAACATATTTTTTTGATAAATAAAAGATTTTATGTTGATTTTTTATTTGATTTTGATATAATTAAATAGAAAGAAGGTATGATTATGAAATTAAAAATTAATAAAGATAAATGTATTGGATGTGGACAATGTGTTAGTCTATGTGAAGATGTATTTGATTTTGATGATGATAATTTAGCTAAGGTTATTGAAACCCCAGTAGCGGAAGAACATGAAGAAGAATCAAATACTGCCTTAGAATCTTGTCCAACAGGAGCTATTGAAGAAGAGTAATCTTCTTTTTTTATTTCCTAGTATATTACCCCCTCTTCTATATGATAGATATGGCTGATATATTTATTTTAGGGCAATAGTTTGGCTCAAATAAACACTATTAAGACTTAGAATAAGGCTTAATGTGTACATAAAGAAAAGAACCCTAAAATAAGAGTTCTTAACTTATTATAAACTTAACACCATTTTTAGTATTTTGAATGTTAATGTCATAATTTAAGAATGTAAGTGTTTTCTTTACAATAGATAATCCCAAACCAAACACACCATTAACCCCCTTTTCAAAAGGAGAAAAGATATTATTTAATACATCTTTATCAATATTTGGTCCATCATTAAATAGAATTATCTTATTATTTTTTATGGTTATCTTTATTTCTTTATTAGCATATCTAATAAAGTTATTTAATATATTATCTATAATTGCTTCCCACATCTCACTACTACCTTTAAAGATAGTATTTTTTTCATCAATATCTAAAGTGAATTTAACATCATTTCTTACTAAAGAGAATTTATCAACTGAATCAAAGACTACTTTACTGACATCACACCTTTCTTTTATAATATCTTTTTTGTCTTTGAAATAGTTTAATTTATTAAGGTACAATAAGGAGTGAACTTTACCTTCTAATTTAGATAATTGCTCTTTAGATACTTTTACGGCTTCTTTATCTGTTATTACACCATCTTCGAATGCTTCGATATAGGATTTCATTACTGTGATAGGAGTCTTAAAATCATGGGAAATGTTCTGGTACATTTGATTTTTATATTCTTCTTCTTCTTTCAAATATACACGCATTTTCTCCAAAGCTACCTCAAGGGTAGATATTTCATCTTCATAATCATATTTTATCTTATGATTATAGTTATCGTTATTCAAGTTATCTATTTTTTCTTTTAATTTTTTTATTCTATTAACTAAGCTATTAGACCATATTAGGATTACCATTGATACTATTATAAAGGTTATACCTACTACAAGAAGGATTATCTTAAATATTGATATACGCATATCATTTATATAACTACTACCAGTAAGTGCTATTTTCTTAGTATTATTTGAAGTAATAGTACTATAATAATATACTTTCTTGTTATAGAGAAATTTTCCTTCTTCCTTATTTATTTTACTTAGAATTTCTTTAGGAGAATCTAATCCTATTACTTTATTTAAGTTATTTGATATATATATATTTTCATTATTAACATATATATAAGCTACCTCACTATTTATTTTACTATTCTCAGGACTATCCAATATATTTAAAGATTCACCAAGATAGTTATATAAATTATCTTCATATATTGGTAATAGGTTTCTAGGTAATATTATTCCTAGTGATATTATCATTATTACCACTATTACTATACAAATAAATAGTAATTGTTCTGTAAGATTAGGTTTTCTCATAATAATCTATACCCATAGCCATAGATTGTATTTATATCTAATTCCGGCATTTTCTTTCTTAGTCTTCTTACTAGATCATCTACTACTCTATCAGTACCAAAATAGTTTTCTCCCCAAATGTTGTTTAGAATATCATCCCTTGAGAAGGACTTATTTATATTGGTAACGAACATATAGAGTAAATCAAACTCTAAAGTAGTTAGATTTATACTTTCACCTTTGTGAAGTACCATTCTTTTTTCAAAGTCTATAGTATAATCTTTATAGGTAAGTTTTTGTTTATCTTTGGAGTAAACTCTTCTTATGATATTATTTACTCTAAGTACTAGTTCTTTAGGAGAATATGGTTTAGCAATGTAATCATCACTTCCTAATTCTAAACCGATTATTTTATCTAGATCTTTATCTCTCGCGGATGTAAATATTACTGGTACATCGGGATTCTCCTCACGGATTTTCTTTATAATGTCATATCCACTAATGGTATCTCCAAGCATTATATCTAATATCCATAAATCTACATCTTTATTTATATTATTTATAGTACTCTCTCCATCATAATAGGATACTACATTATAGCCTTCTTTTTCTAGATATGTTCTTATTAGATTATTCAAATCTTTTTCATCCTCTACTAGTGCTATTGTTTTCATATATATCACTTCCTAAATATAGTATAACACAAAATTAATATTTTTTCTTATCTAATCATCTATCACCTCTTTCCTTGATTTAATTATATTAATTTTATTTGGTTAAATTATCAAATAAATGTGGTAAATTATGGGAAGTAATAATATAATGTATTGGTGAATGATATATGGAATATAAAAGAATTACTTTAGATTATAAGAGTTTAGATCCCTATATTGATGATAGAACACTAGATCTTCATTATAATGCTCATTATAGAAATTATACTGATAAGTTAAATAAATATTTAAATGATATTAATTATGATTATAAAGACTCTCCTATATATTTAGCTAAGCATATTGATATATTACCTATGGAGAATAGAGATGAGATACTATTTAATCTAGGAGGATATTTAAATCATAGCCTATATTTTTATAATTTGACTAATAAGAAGAAAGATATACCTATAGAACTTCTTAATCTAATTAATAAATATTTTGGTTCTTTCTCTTTATTTAAAGAGGAATTTATTGATATGGCTATGGAAGTTAAAGGTAGTGGATATACTTTTTTAGTAATGGATAAGAATAATAAACTTAGAATTATTAATACTTCTAATCAGGATACTCCTTATTATTATGGTTTTACTCCTATTATGACTATTGATGTATGGGAACATGCTTATTATTTAAAGTATACTTATTTAAGAAAGAAATACTTAGAGAATGTTTTTGATATTATTGATTTTGATAAGGTATATAAGTTATATTTGGATAATATTGTATAATCACTCTATAGCCTAAGGTCTATAGAGTGTTGTTGTTAGCCTATAGTCTAACAACAATATATCTACATATCTATTATATATAAGAGAGAGGTATATATTTAATATTAGTTTAGTAATTGTAATTAGTGTGCCAGTGGCGCACCTTTTTCTCATAGCAAATAAAATTAGCTCATATGTTTTAAATTGTTAATAAGCTACTTATCTTTGATATTCTTTGGATTTTATTTTTTCTCTTAACTCTCTAACACTTAAATTATAATCTCCGGTTTGCTTTATGTAATAGTTAATTTCATCAACATTATCAAATGTCAAAAGTTCGCAATGATGACTCCATGTCAAATGTCGCGACAGTGTCGAGAAATTCTTAAACACCAAATAGAACTTTCTCATTTTTAACAATGTTTTATAATTATATTTTTTCCCAACCTCAGTGATTAATTTATTGGAATATTCCTTTATTAGACTTTCTCCATACCTAGCCCTATCTTCGCCGCCTTGAGCTTCAATTAACAATTTACCGACATTATAATAAGTACTAAGTTCATTTCTATTCTTTGAATAATCTTTTACCCTTTTATATACTTCGTTGTTTATTAGTTCGTTTTTTATTTCATTATAATAATTCTTTTCTGTGCCTCCTAAGACAATATGTAATTTTTAGAAAATATTCTGTTATCACTGGAATATTCTATGTAATAACCATTATCTTTCTTGCAAATTATTACCCCAATAGTTTTATCTTGATTTATGGTTTTAATATTTTTATCTACATAGTTCATATATATTTGTATTTGGCCGATATGTTCTTTCTTTAACTCTGTTACTTTTAATTCTATTACTACAAAGCAATTATAAATATAATTAAATAGTAATATATCTATATAGTTATAGGTATTACCTACTTTGATTTTGTATTCGTTTTCTATGTATGAGAAACCTGTACCTAATTCTTTTAGAAAATTATCTAAATCTTCGAGTATTAATTTTTTTAATATTTTTTCAGTTATTTCTTCTTTATCTATGTTGTATTTATTCTTTATAACTATGGGATTCTTTATAAAATCACTTACTACTGTTTCTTCTTTATTTATTAACTTTAATTTTGTATTATTATCTAGTCTCTGATATTCTTTAGATTTTATTTTTTCTTTTAATTTTCTATAAGATAGATTTTGCTTTATAGAAATATCTATATAATAATTGATTTCATTTATATCTTTTAATGATAAAAGTTCGCAATAATGACTCCATGTCAATTGGGCAGGCATTGCCTGCCCTTTTTGATATATCAAATAAAACTTCCTCATGTTCTTTAAACTTCTAATTGAATATCCTTTGCCTAATTCTTTTGTTAATCTTTCTGAGTACTCTTTTATTAAGCCATCACCATACCTAGCCCTATCTTCGCCGCCTTGAGCTTCAATTAACAATTTACCGACATTATAATAAGTACTTAGTTCATTTCTATTCTTTGAATAATCTTTTACCCTTTTGTATACTTCATTATTTATTAGTTCGTTTTTTATTTCTTTATAATAATTCATTTCTGTGCCTCCATAAATACACACTAGCAGGTTCTAATATATATTGCAAATGACTAAAACTTGTTTTTAAGTGTTAAAAAGATAAGAAAAAAGACCTTTAAATTTTTAAAAGTCCTTACTTTGTTTTTTTGCTACCTTCAAAAGATATTTTTGAGTAAAATTACTATTTTACATATATTTTACACTTTATTATCTCTTTTTATAAAACTTATTATAAATATTAACACTATTGTTAGATAAAGAATTATTTTTATATCATTAATAAAATATCCTATTAAACACATTATACTTCTTATCATACAGAATATTATTTCTACGATTAATAGATATCCTTTAATATTAGTATCTTCTTTTATACTATATATATTTTCTGAGGATACTATTTCAAATATCTTTATACCTAGTCCTTCAAATAAAGCTATGATTAGTACTAGGTATTTATTACTTATATTTAGTTTTAATATTAATATGATACAGAATAATATATTTAAATATTTAAAGTATTTTTTATCATCTACTTTTCTAACAAAAAAATAAATAAAGATACAAGAACTAATACCCATAATTATATTAAATATTCCTACATAACTAATAGTATTATTTATAAATAAATATAGATATAATGGCTGAAGACTTAAGTTTATTACTTTAGCTTGTTCACATATAAAGAATAATAATTTATTTTTTTCTATTTTATCTATTTTTATTTTATTGTTATTTGTTTTATCTTCATATTTAAATATTGGTATAACCGCTAATACTGATATTATTATTACAATGATAGCTAGTATTAACTTTGATAGTTTAGTTTCTACATAAGTACCTATTACTGAAGACAGAACTATGGCTATATTAGTATATATTAAAATACTACCTATTTCTTTTCTTTCATGATTATTTATAGATTTAATAGCATAATAATGTCTTATGGTATGATAAGTATAGGCTCCAAGTCCATAGATAATACTAAATATTATTAGATTAGTGAATGTTTTATCCATTATAGACATATAGTAGAAACTACCACTAAAGATAATACTGGATACTATTAATATATATTTAGGTTTAATTATTTTAGTTAAATAGATTACTATAGTACTAGTTATGGCTCCAGTTAAATATACTAATGAATAAAATAGTAGTATTTCTTTTAGAGAGTAGCCCATTTTATATAGTAGTACTGAAGAAAATACTTCTACTATATTTCTAGCTAAAGTAGATAATAATATAAATATATTATATCTTTTTATATTAGACATAGTATCACCATTATTTATTATGTATTTTTTTTATTTTATGATACAATATATCATGAGGTGACTATTAATGTTTAAATATACATTAGATAATAAAAGATATCATACTTTAAATTATTATCTTAAAAATAGATTTAATTCTAAAGTATTTAAAGTTAGTTTAAATGCAGGATTTACTTGTCCTAATATTGATGGTACCAAAGGTTATGGTGGCTGTATATATTGTTCTAAGAGTGGCTCTGGAGAACATGGTGGTAATCCTAATAAGGATTTGACTACTCAGTTTTATGAAGTTAAGGATGTTATAGAAAAGAAATGGCCTAATAGTAGGTATATTGCTTATTTTCAGGCGAGAACTAATACTTATGCTCCTCTTGAAGTATTAAAATCTAAGTATGAAGAAGTATTAAAAATAGATAATGTAATTGGATTATTTATCGCTACTAGATGTGATGCTATTACTGAAGATACTTTGGATTATTTAGAAGAACTTAATAAAAGAACTTATCTTACTATTGAACTTGGTTTACAAACTATACATGAAAAGACCTCTAAACTAATTAATAGAGGTCATACACTTGAAGAATTTGATAGTATGGTTAAGAAATTAAGAAATAGAAATATTGATGTTGTTGTTCATATTATTAATGGTTTACCTTATGAAACTGAAGATATGATGTTAGATACTGTTAAACATTTAAATACTTTAGATATACAAGGTATTAAAATACATATGTTAAATATTGTTAAAAATACCCCTTTAGAAACTTTATATAATAAAGAACATTTTCATATATTATCTAAAGAAGAATATATAGATATAGTTATTAAACAGTTAGAATTATTAAATCCTAAGATAGTAATTCATAGAATTACTTCTGATCCAGATGTATCTACTTTAGTAGAACCTACTTGGTTAATTAAGAAGTTTTGCCTACTTAATGATATTGATAAAGAAATGGTAAAAAGAGATACCTACCAAGGTAAGTATTATTAATTATAATATATATACTAAAAAAATATAAAGTATTAAATTATGTATTTTATATTTTTTATATTAATTAAGATACTTTTAAAGTATATGGATTACTTTCAGAACCATCACCAGAATTTATTTTTAATTCCGGCTTTAAATAAAGGGTAGGCAAAATACCAAAGGTATTGTTAGCATTATTTGCATAATATATATATCCACTTAAGTTCCAAGGATAAGTTTCAGAATCAGAATAAGAACCAATGTTTAAAAACCAAAAATTATCTACTTTTTGACTTAGCCAGTTATTATTTTTTTGACATGACATATCTATATATATATCTTCAGGTGCTGAACTTAAGAAATCATTAGAGTATAAATAATCTGATACAGTTGGTAATGCTATTTTTCCAGACCAAGTTTTAGTTATTTCGCTAGAGTATGCAGCATTAGAAAATATGTTTCTTGAACTATAATAAGTTCCTATATTCCATTTTACACTAGTTATCATATTTCTTGTAGTTTCATTTTTTATTTTAAAATTTAATTCGTTTCCATTATAATAATTTTCATTCAGTATTTTTTGTAACGTTGATGTCGACCAAGCTGCAATGCCATTACTATCCCATGCTAGTTCACCAATTGTGCTGTTTCTAATTATTTTTAATTTACCATCAAACACTCCTATTATTCGCCATATTTCACATGTATTTGATGACGGATTGGAATAATTATTACAATTGAAATATATGTAGTTGTTTACATTACCCGGCTCTGTTGAACTCACTTCTCTAGAGCAAAGGTATTGTTTTACACCATCAACTGATGTTGTTTCACCATTAGTTATTTGACTTATAATATTAGGTAGACCTGTTTCACATTCTGCCACACTAGAAAAGCCTAAACTGGCATAGGAAGACGTACAATTTGTGGCTTGAGAAAGTGTAGTTATACAATTTTCTTTAGAGGAAATTGCTTGGTTTGAAATGAAAAGATTTTGGCTTATTTGATAAAATATCATTGCCGTGTTATAACTATTCCATGCATATGCCTTTTGTTCGGAATTAGAAGTAATACCATAAAATCTAATATTACCTCCATTTAGGTCTGATGTTGTTCCACCTAATCTATCATTCATAAGTCTTACTGAAGGTGCTGTATTATAAGTAATGTCATTGCTTATTACAGTTGTTTTTGGAGCATTATTATATAAATCAGTTATATATGTTGCAGCGGTTTCAATAGTTATTTTTCCTGAAGTAAAGCCATCTTCTGATATTATTTTCAACGTGTGATATCCAGGTGATAATTTTTCCAAATAACTTTCTTTAAATGTTACTATTGTTGAACCTTCGGTTATTGTATAGTTAGAGCTGTCTACAACTGTATCATCTACCCTTACCTCTCTAAATTTACTTAGAGGAGCTGTAGACCTAACTGCTTTTGTTCCTGAACCTGTATAGGTTGGTGTATATGTAGTACCATCACCATTTGTTAACTGATATGTATCTGTTGGTACTATCTTAGTACTTGTACCTGTTATGTTACAGTTTAAATCAAAGTTATATGGTTGATTAGTCATATCTAATGGATTATTACCTATAGTACCATCTATCCATAGATATAATATAAATGTGTATTCTTTATTATAATCTAATGTTTCTTTATCTGTACTTAGTGTTATTGTAGTACCATTAGTTACATTTTCAAAACTACCTGTACCATAAGATACTCCTGTTGTGTCATTTACTAATTCATATTTAAATGATTTATGTTTTAATCCTGAAGTAGTAAGTGTTGTTTCATTTATACTATTTACTACTAAATTCCAAGTAACAAAAGCATTTGTAGCCATTTGTTGTTTAGTAGTTACTTTTAATATTCTTCCCTTTTCTCTTGTGGATGTTGGATATAATAATTTATTGTTGTCTGATAGTTTATCACACGAACCAGTACCACCTGCGACTGTTACATCTACTAACTGATCTTTGTTTTCTGCAGAGCTGCTCCAACCAAAGTATGCCATTGTTGATCCTACTAGAATAAACATAACTATTGCAATAATTAATAAAATAATATTCTTTTTTTTCATTTAGAGCACCCCTCTTTCTTAGAATAGTTTTATTACATCACTTATTGTTACAAATACCATTAATAACATTAATAGTATAAAGCCTATACTATTTATCATTCCTTCTGTTTTTGCTTTAATTGGTTTTCTTCTTATTTTTTCTATTATTAAGAATAATACTCTTCCTCCATCAAAGGCTGGGAATGGTATTAGGTTTATTACTCCAACATTCATAGATAGATATGCTACTAGACTTAAGATACTTTCAAAACCTTTCTTAGACTGACTATCTACTACTGAGTATATTCCTACTGGTCCTGATAAATCTTTAACTGAGAATTTTCCTGTTACTAATTCTTTTAATGTAGTAATCATTAATTTATATAGACTAGCAGTCGTTTCTACTGCATGTTTAAGTGAAACGCCTAATCCTTTTCTTACTGTGGTATCTAGTCCTATTCCTACTACATAACTTACATTTCCTTCTTTATCTTCTACTTTATCTGGTACTAATGTTACTTCTCTTTTTGTACCTGATTTATCTTTCAATACTATATTTAATTGTTCACCTTTAGATGTTTGAATATATAATTGTACTTCACTCCAACTAGATACTCTTTGTTTGTTTATTGATACTATGGTATCTCCTTCTTTAATACCAGCAGTATAAGCAGGATATCCTTCACTTACATTAGCTACTACTGGTTTAGTAGAAATGCTTCCATATATTAATGCTGATACAAATAGTATTACAAAGGCAAATAAGAAATTAAATGTTGCACCAGCAATCATTATTATTAATCTTTGCCATACTGGCTTAGAATATAATTTTCTTTTATTTGGAATCTTACTATTATCATCAGCATCTTCACCCGCTAGTGATACAAAACCACCTATTGGTATAGCTCTAATACAGTATTCTGTTTCTCCACCTTTCTTTTTAAAATGGAATATTTTAGGTCCCATACCTATTGAAAATTCATAGACATATACTCCAAATAATTTAGAAAATATAAAATGTCCAAATTCATGAACTAATACTATTGCTCCTAATATTAGTACAAAATATAATAAACTTAATAAATTCATACTATCCTCCTCCTATTATAAAATACTAAGTAATAAACTCATACCTAATGATACAAATATAACACTATCAAATCTATCTAATATACCACCATGTCCAGGTATTATATTTGAATAATCTTTTTTATCATAATATCTTTTTATTGCACTAAATACTAAATCTCCCATTTCACTTAATATAGTAAGTATTAATGACATAAATATTATTTTTAGTACTGATATACTACCTATTAATGATAAATAAAACATACTACCTATAAATGTACCTACTAGTACTCCTATAATACATCCTTCTATTGTTTTTTTAGGAGATATACTAGTAAATCTATGTTTTCCTATTAAATTGCCTCCAATAAAAGCATATGTATCGGTAATAAATGATATTATAAATATATAGATACACTTATATATATTAACTTCTCTCATAGTACTAATATTGTTAAAAGCAAGTCCTAGTAACAATATTATACCTATAAAATACATACTATCATTGATATTGTATTTATCTTTATCATTATAGAATATTACTGGTAATATTAATAATAATAGAGTTAATATTATCATACTGGTAATATTTAATTTATATACTATACCATTTAACATAAATATTCCAAGTAATATATAAGATATTATTTTTATTACTGGTATATTTTTCTTTTTGTATTTGATATCTATTAGTTCTTTTAAACCTAGTATAGAGGTAATTGCCATAACTATTCTAAATACTGTATTTCCTAATAGGAATGCTAGTAGTAGAATACCCACTACTAAGGCTCCTCCAAGTAATCTTTTCTTCATAATGCCTCCCTATGCTATTTTATAGTCATCTTCAAGAGAGAATATAACATTTTCTTCAATCCAATTTTTTCTTGGTTCTACAGCATCTCCCATAAGTACTGATACTCTTTTTTCAGCAAGAGCTGCATCTGTTATATTTACTTTAATTAACTTTCTTTCTTCTGGATCCATAGTAGTTTCCCATAACTGGTTAGCATTCATTTCACCAAGTCCTTTGTATCTTTGTACTTTATAGTTTGTTTTTCCTTTTGTTTCTTCTCTTAATTCTTCATTAGACCAAGCATATACGTGTTTACTACCACTAGTTACTTTATATAGTGGTGGCATTGCTATAAATAGATGCCCTTCTTCAATAAGCGGTTTCATATATCTATAGAAGAATGTTAATAATAAACATTGTATATGTGCACCATCATCATCAGCATCAGTCATTATTATTACTTTACCATAATTTATATCTTTTACATTGAAGTCACTACCTACTCCTGCACCTATTGTATAAATTAGAGTATTTATTTCTTCATTTTTAAATATTTCTTCCATTCTTGTTTTTTCAGTATTTAATACTTTACCACGAAGTGGAAGAATAGCTTGTACTTTTCTATCTCTACCTTGTTTAGCAGAGCCTCCTGCTGAATCTCCCTCTACTATAAATAATTCTTTTTCCATTGCTTTTTTACTTTGAGCAGGAGTTAACTTTCCTGATAATAGTCTTTCGGTCTTTTTACTATCTTTTCCTTTTCTTGTTTCTTCTCTTGCTTTTCTAGCAGCTTCTCTAGCTTCTTTTCCTTTTACAGCTTTTCCAACTATTTTAGTAGCTACCATTTTATTTTCTTCAAGGAAGAATTTTAACTTCTCTGTAACTATTGCTTCGACTACTGCTCTAGCAGCGGGTGTACCTAGTTTTGATTTGGTCTGTCCTTCAAACTGAAGTATATCTTCAGGTATTTGTACAGATATAACTGCTGTTAAGCCTTCTCTTACATCAGAGCCATCAAAACTTTTATCTTTCTTTAAGTAATTATTTGCTCTAGCATAGTCATTAAGTACTTTCGTAATAGCGGTTTTGAAACCAACTTCATGACTACCACCATCACTAGTTTTTACATCATTAACAAATGATACAATATTTTCTGAATAACTATCAGTATATTGCATAGCTACTGATACATTAATTTTATCTTTTGAACTAGTAAAACATAATGGTTTATGTAATACTTCTTTTCCTTCATTTAAATATTCGCAAAAGGCTTCTAATCCATTTTCATAATGGTACTTTTCACTTCTTCCTTCTATTTCATCTACTACTTCAATGGTAAGTCCACTTATTAAGAAAGCACTTTCTTGCATTCTTTCACATATAGTAGAAAAACTAAATGTTGTAACCGGAAATATTGCTGGATCGGGTTTAAATTTAACTGTTGTTCCAGTTCTATTTGTAGTTCCTACTTTTCTTAAAGGTACTACCACTTTACCACCATTTTCAAACTTTATATAGTATTCTCCGCCATCACGACGAGTTACTACTTCCATAACTGAGCTCAAAGCATTAACTACTGATCCACCTACTCCATGTAATCCACCGGATACTTTGTATCCGCCTTCACTAAATTTACCACCAGCATGAAGTACTGTATATATTACCTCAGGTGTTGATTTACCAGATGAATGCATACCTACTGGTAAACCTCTACCTTTATCAGTTACACTTACTGCCCCATCTTTATGTAAAACTATCTTTAAATGATTACCATAACCATTTAATGCTTCATCAATAGAATTATCAACTATTTCCCATACTAGATGATGTAAACCTCTTTTATCAGTAGAACCAATATACATACCTGGTCTTTTTCTTACCGCTTCTAATCCTTCTAGTATTTTAATTGAACTCTCATCATATTTTGCTGCCATAACTATCACTCTTTCTATTAATTTCCATAATAATTATACAATAAAATAAAAAGAAGAGCAAGATTCTTATCGTTATTTTAGAACAAAAAGCAAATAAATTTGTTTTTTATTGCATATGATACTCTGAATATTTATTGCTTGCTACAAAAGTTATTGCTTTTTTATTAAAAATAACATATAATGTATATGAAAGAGAAATTAGTCATAATAAAAATGGCTAACACCTATTGCGAGGTGTTCTCTTCAGATTTTTGATCATCGGAGCTACCCCCCTGAGGTGCCCCGATTTTTTATCTATTTTCTATGGCTACCTAGCACTATTA
>ENA-OPSC01000150-OPSC01000150.1-human-gut-metagenome-genome-assembly--contig:-NODE-150-length-39128-cov-11.162670_pt1 | contig 39128 bp, 28 predicted proteins | sample MGYA00241800_ERZ501891 | MGnify/ENA primary metagenome ERZ501891 (study PRJEB25962, sample SAMEA2042407) | human gut metagenome | biome: human gut; feature: human-associated habitat; material: faeces...
GGATTGGCTGGCTCTCTCTATTGGACGAAGTGGCTCTCAACCATTGGAATACTCAAAGAAATGGAGTGATTTAAAGTGTATCGAAAAAAATTCACAAAATCAGCACTATCTGGTTTAGTTGCAGTTTCTATGATTCCTTGTGTAGCTACTCCGATATTTGCTGAAAGTCAATCTGAAGAAGAATTATTAGGCCGGAAAGTAAGTATTCTTTATATTGATGAAGCTACAAATGAAACAGTAGCGCAGAACACAATGTTATTCAGTCATCTTGATAAAGATGGAAGCTGGACTATTAACGCAAATGAACTTCCTACAATTGCTAATTATACAATTACTTCTCAGGGAGATTTATTATCGCTTTATGGTGGAAGTGTCATTGAGGTTACAGTAAAAGCCAATGAAACACAAAAAGATGTAATCATGAAGGTTCAGTTTGTTGACGAGACAGGTACTGTAGTTGGCGGTGGAGATTATTTCTTACCTGAAGGCGTACAAAACTATTCAGTATTAAGTCAATACGTTCCTGTAGGTTATCAGATGACAACCACTGGAGACTTCATGGTTGAAGAAGGTGGATCAATCCAAGTTAATGTTGAGAAAATTCAAAAAGATGTGATCCTTAACGTACAGTTTGTTGACGAAAATGGAACAGTAGTTGCTGGTGGAGACTACTTTGTACCAGAAGGAATCAATAACTATTCAATTTTAGAACAGTATCTACCAGCAGGATATGAAATGACAGTTTCTGGAGATTTCAATACTGCTAATGGACCATTGACTGTTTCTGTAAAGAAAATTGTAACTTCTAAAACAATCAATGTTGTTTTCTTAGATGAAGCTGGAAACAACTTAGGTGGTGGCGATTATATCGTTGATCCAGATGGAGACGGAGTTGCAAACTATAGTGAATTGCCTCTACCAGAAGGATACAAATTAAAAGAAACTGGTGACTTCTTTGTAGAAGATGGTGGTAAATACACAGTAGTTCTTGACAAAATCGTTGATGGAACAGTGGTTAACGTAGTATTCGTTGACGAAGCTGGAAACAACTTAGGTGGCGGTGACTACAGAGTTGACTTAGACAACGATGGTGTTGCAAACTACAGCGAATTAACTTTACCAGCAGGTTATGAATTAATCGAAACTGGTGATTTCTTCGTTAAAGACTTCGAAGGAAAAACAAATACTATTACTGTTAAAAAGATTTCAAAAGGATCAATTGTTAATGTAGTATTTGTTGACGAAGTTGGAAATAACTTAGGTGGCGGAGATTATTATATCGATGCTGATGGTGATGGAATCGCAAACTACACTGAATTCGCATTGCCAGAAGGTTATGAACTAATCACAACAGGCGATTTCTTCGTTAAAGATTTCGAAGGAAAAACAACAACTATTACATTACAGAAAATTGTTAAAGACACAATCATCAATGTAGTATACGTTGATGAAGAAGGAAATGTCCTTGGTGGTGGTGACTTCTTCGTTGACCCAGATGGAGATGGAATCGCTAATTATAGTGAATTAACTTTACCTGTAGGGTATGAGTTGATCACAACAGGTGACTTCTTCGTAGAAAATGGTGCTTCTTACACAATCACATTAAGAGCTATCACTACTGAAGAAGAAACAAAAGCAGCTACATTAAATGTTAAAGTAGTTGATTATGATTCTCGCGAAGTTTTATCAGCAGAAACATTTACTTCTGCAGATAAAGGTCAAGCTGATCAAACATATACATTTGTATATGGTGAAGATTATCAGGTAAATATTCCTAAAGGATATAAACTAATCAAAGATGTTGAGCCAGCTGATATTACTGTAAACTATGGTTCAACTATGACAGCAGAATTCTATGTTACTAAAGATGAAGGTACAGGAAACACTGGATCTACTGAAGAAGGTAACAAAGAAGACAGCAGCAAGACTGATGGTGTTGATACAGGTGTTGCAACAGCATTAAGTGCTTCTATGGCTGGTGTGGCTGCTAGTGGTATTGGTATTCTTGGTCTTCTTCGCAAGAAAAGAAACAAAAAATAAATAACGGTTATTAAAGGTCTCCCCCTTTAAAATAACAGAAAAAGCCCTGTATGAAATTGCTTCTAAGTACAGGGCTTTTTTCTATGCATATTTTTTTATTGCAATAAATTTATAAAACACAACAAAAGCACAACAAAAAGTGCAAAAAATATCGTAAAAATGTTTGTTTGTGCATTTTCGAAACGGGGGGGGGTATGATATCATACAATAAAGAAAGCGTTATCAAAAAGCTTTTTTTAAAGGAGGAGACCAATAATGAACAAAAAGTTAGTTTTGACCGGAAAAGCGGTACTCAGTACGGTCATGGCTTCAACGATGGCATGTTCGATGTTATCGACGAACATCCTAGCGCAAGAGCCAGAAGTAGTACCGGAAGAAGAAACAACAGTGGAAAAAACACCTGTTGAAGAAGAAACAACTGCGACTGAAGAACCAACTGAAACACCTGAAGAAGCAACAGGTGGTAATGAGGAAACTACACCAAGTAACGCAATTACGACAAATGAAATTGTTGATACACCAACAACATATAGTTTCCCTAGTGGATATGATGATTCATGGACAGAGCAGCAATTACGTGATGAGATTCAAAGATTGCTAAATGAAGCAGCTAGCCTTTATGAAGAGAACAAGTATCGACCAATGACAGAGAATGACTACATTAAAATAAAGGCAACTGCTGAGGCAGCTTTAGCAGATACAACACTTGCAAAAGATAAATTAGCTTGGCAAGCTTATTACATGAGTAATTGTATTAAAGCAATGAATACGGCTCAAAATGTATTAAGTGAATCAGCTAAACAAATTGTAATTATCAATAAAGAAGTAGCAAAATTGAATCCTTCTGAATATCAATTGGATGCTTGGGAAGCTCTTTCTAGTGCATTATCTTCTGCTATAGGAAGAATTAACGGTAATGCAACTAATGATTTTTCAGAAGATTTAGCAAATATTCAAAATTTATATGAAACTGTATTACAGACAAAGGTAGATGAGAATTTAGTTACATTAAGAGATCTAGTTGCAGAGTGTGAAGTTATAGTTAATAACCAATATTATTCTTCAAGAAGAGTTAACTATACACGTGATTCGTATGCTAATTTTACAAATGCGCTTAATGAGGCAAGAACAGAAGTTAATAAAGGAGGAACTACAATAGATCCTGCTGTAGCTCAAACTTTAATTGACAATTTAACTCAAGCAAAGAATAATTTGGTAGTAGTAGATGAAAACACAGTAGGACAAGAATATGGAATCAACGACAAGTGGTTAAACGGCTGGGATGGTAATTATGCTAACTACAACAAGAGTGCCTTGGTTCGTGGTGGATCATTATACATCAGCGGATATAAAGCTAATGGCGATGGTACAGTAACTGTTACTGTAAAATGGGAAAATTCAGGAATTGATCCAGTAACAGGAGGAATGTTCTACAATGTCCCTAAACAAGCATCTTATAACAAATATGATGCTGAATATAGCTATCGTCCTTTTGAAGAAAATGATTTAAAGAATGGTGTTAAATTAACTTCTACAGTTGAGTTACCAGATGGATATACTGATTATAGCGCAATTAAGGTTGATCCGCTGAATGATGATGAAGTACTTAATGGTTTTGAAAAAGATTTTGTTGTTCCAGCAGGATCAAAAATTAATTTAACATTGACTCAAAAAGGAACGACTAGTAAAGCAGCCTATACACTATCTTTAGGAACATACTATGTTCCAACTGAAGCAGAAGATACTGTTGATAAATCTGAACTAAAAGCTTGGATTGACAAGATTAATGCATTGAATCCAGATGATTATACACAAGAGTCATGGAATAAATTACAAGGAGATTTGGATGTAGCAGAAATATACTATGGATTAGATGGATTAAAACAAGTAGAAATTGATATAGTTGTTGATAGATTAGAGCAAAACTTCAATGCATTAGTACCAGCTGATAAAACGGCTCCAACTGTAGAACTTTCTTATGAAATGACAGAAGAAGGAGTTAAAGTAACTTTAACAGCAAATGAAGCAATCCAATCTATTGATGGATGGACTAAAATAAGCGATACACAATACCAGAGAGTTTATGCTGGTGCAGTAGATGAAACGATTACTGTATATGATCTAGCTGGAAATGAAGCTGAGGTACAATTAACATTAGCAGATAAAACTGCATTGAAAGAAGCTATCGAGAATTTTGGAAATCTTGAAGGATCAGGATCTGTTTACGATAACTATGTAAAAGTTTTGAATAATGGTAAAGCATTATTAGAGGATCCAGAAGCAACTCAAGTGAAGGTAGATAATGCAGCAAGAAATATTGAAACTTGCTATTATAAAGTTTTAGTTGCTGCTTTAAATACTAAATATGATCCGGATACATTTGATTATAGCAAGTATACAACCGACTCTATAATTCCTGTACAAAATATGTATGGTATTACTCATTACAGAACAAATAACAATTATCAGGAAAATGAAGCACAGGGTAATATTGGTCAGATGAAAGGCTGGTATGAAGAATACTTGAAAGCAGAAGCTGGATTAACATTGGCAGCTCAAGATGAAAAATACATTGGATTTAATCCTGATTCTACTTCAGTTGATGATCGTCAGGGTCATTTTGCAGTAACTAGTCAAGAAGTTGTTGTAGTGAATGGTGTTAAAAAGATTCGTTTACATGTATCATTCTATAATGATGGATTACATCCAATTTATGGAGCAGAATTACCAAATGCAAATGGAAGTACAGAATTCAAAAAATTCAGTATTGGAAAGAATGATATTAATAAAACTCGAGTTCATACATATAAGTCAAACTTCGGATCTAAGAGATCAGCAAGATTACAAAATGTAACTTATTTAGACGGAGAAACTAGCTACAGTAAAGGTTTCCAAGGTACATTTGATATCAATGATGGAGAACAGTATGTAACATTTGAATACACAAAAGATAGGGATAGTACATATTCTCCATGGTATTACAATATTCAACCAATGGATATGGTGGATCCAGTATGCACAGTAACTTATTCTAATAATGGAAATCCTACTAATGAAGATGTTACGGTAACTATTCAAGCTAATGAACAACTTCAGCCTGTAGAAGGATGGACTTTATCAGATGATGGAATGTCATTGACTAAGACATATTCAGATAATACAAGTGAAACGGTTACGGTTAAAGATTTGACTGGTAATGCAATTGAAGTTCCTGTAAATGTAACTGGTATAGATAAAGAAGGTACTACAGTTAAAGTTAAAAATGAAACAACTGAAGATGGTGTATTGGTTACAATCGAAACAAGTGAACCAATTCAAACTCCAGATGGATGGACAAAAGTAAGTGATACAAAATATACTAAACTTTACACAGAAAATACGAGTGAAGATATTATAGTATATGATTTAGCTGGCAATGCTACAAAAGCTCATGTAACAGTATCCAGCATAAGTAAACCAGGAACAGGTGGATCTGATCAGGATAAGAATCAAGGAACTGATACAAAGAAAGAAGATTCTAAGAAAACAGATGGAACAAATACGGGTGTATTTGTTGGAACTGGATTATTTGCTGGATCAGCTACAGCAGCTGCAGCTGGTGCTAGTTTATTAGCGTTCTTGAAAAAACGTAAAAAATAAGAAATAATACATTTTCCCCGATTATTATGAACAGGAATCAGGATTCTGGTTCCTGTTTTTTGGCATTTACAAAGTGTAAATTTGCATGCTAAAAACTTCACATTGTTTTAGTGGAAAAGCGCTTGCAATTAGTCTATACTAGACACGAAAAGAGGTTGTGAAAAATGATTATAAATGAACTAGAGAAAAAAGTGACTGGCTCAGGGACCAGAATTGTATTTACAGAAGGTTGGGATCCACGTGTTCAGGAAGCTGCAATCAAACTGGTAGAAAATAATATCGTGGTACCTATTTTATTAGGAGAGCCAGAAGAAATTGAAGCTTGTGCCAAAGAAAATGGTTTTGATGTTTCTAACATCCAGCAGATGTCACCAAAATCTTTCGATAAAATGGAAGAAATGGCAACCAAAATGGTTGAGTTACGTCGTGGTAAATTAGACATGGAAACATGTAAGAAAATGCTTCAGCACACAAATTATTTTGGAACAATGCTTGTTCAAATGGGCTATGCTGATGGATTATTAGGGGGAGCAACTTATAGTACAGCAGATACAGTTCGTCCAGCTTTACAGTTAGTTAAAACAGCTCCAGGTAATGCCTTGGTAAGTTCTTGTTTCTTACTTGTAAAAGGTGATCAACAGTACATCATGGGTGACTGCTCAATCAACATCAATCCAAATGCAGATGAATTGGTTGAAATCACAATGCAGACAGCTCACACAGCTAAACAGTTTGGTATTGATCCAAAAGTAGCCTTGTTGTCATATTCGAGTATGGGTAGTGCAAAAGGTGAATGTGTTGCGAAAATGACTGAAGCTTCTTTACGTTTAAAACGTATGCCTATTGATTTTGAAATTGATGGGGAAATGCAGTTTGACTGTGCAGTAAGTCCAGAAGTTGCTGCATTAAAAGCACCAGATTCAAAAGTAGCAGGTCATGCTAATACATTTATTTTCCCTAACTTATCAAGTGGTAATATTGGTTATAAAATTGCTGCTCGTTTAGGTGGGTGGGAAGCTATTGGACCAGTATTACAAGGTTTAAATGCTCCAATCAATGACTTATCTCGTGGATGTACAGCACAGGAAATCTACAAGATGGCTATTGTTACAGCTGCTCAAAAATTCTTAGATATTTAATTGGAATTCTCTTAAGGCTAGCTTAATGCTAGTCTTTTTATATGCAATATGACGGGTTTTATATAAAAGACAACATATGAATATGTTTAACTAATTGTCGATTAATTGACTTTTAGAATGAAATCCTATTTAATGAGTTTATATATAGCAAAGGGGAAAAAAATGAAAAAAATATTAACAACGTTTTTAATTTCAGTTTTGACGATTTTAGGAGTAAGTTATCCTGTGCATGCTCAATCAGATTCATCTACTTTTGAAGTTGGAGAGATACAAAGAGAAGATCAGCCAATTACGAATGTGGATGAAAATGGGAATGTAACTTTTATTGATGCAGATGCAATGGAAGAAGAGATTTCAAGTACACCAATGGTAATGGCAAATGATACAAGCTCTAGATCTATAGATGTAGGTGTTGTCAATTTTAGAACAAAGTCTAGCGCTAATGAAAATACATTGTATGTGGAAGATAGTACCAATAAACAAGGATATTTAAATGGTTATGCAGCAAGTGATGGAGCTTTTTTAGGTTATAATTCGGATTATTCGAAAGTTAAATTCAAAATAGCTGGTGTTATTGGTTGGGTAGATTCTAATCAAGTAAGCATTGTGGATTATAATAGTGTTTCGTCTGTTAGCTATTATGTCGTAAATTCAGGTGTTCTATATCATGTAACTACAAATAATATTTATCAATCTAATTATGCTTCAAAAGTAATGATTGGATATAATCCAGGCTATTTACAAGAAAATGTGCCATATTATAGTTATGATGGACATTACTTCTATACTTCATATCAATCAATGATAAATGACTATCGTGCTGGCAGTTATACGTCTAGTGTGAATTCTAATGATCCATATTTTAATTATTTTCAATACTTACCTCATCGTTCAAAAACAGTGCATATTGCATCTGATTTCGATAATTTAACAAATTCTAAAGCAAACGGAAAATTAAATGGTTTAGGTTCCTATTTTGTTGAATATCAAAACCAATATGGTACTAATGCGGCTTTAATGTATGGAGTGGCTGTACTTGAAAGTGGTTGGGGAACTAGTAATATTGCTAAAACTAAGAACAACTTGTTTGGGCATGGTGCAGTTGATTCAAATCCTTATTATGGAGCCAATGGATATGATACGCCTGCAGACAGTATTTTGTATCATTCTAAAATTTTTATCTCAGAAGGATATTGCGATCCATTGGATTATAATGGACGATATTTTGGATCACATTTAGGGGATAAAGCAAGTGGAATTAATGTTAAATATGCATCTGATCCATATTGGGGAGAAAAAGCAGCAAGTATAGTCTGGCAATTAAATGGCGCTTCACAAAATGATGATTATAGTAGGTATACAATTGGAATAAAAACAAAAGGCATTAATATAGAGGTTCATAGAGATCCTACACTGTCTTCTACAACTTTGTATCAAAGCGGTTCTGCAGATTATTATCCAATGATTTTATTAGCGGAAACTCAAGGAGATAATGTATCTGGCAATAACATTTGGTATAAAATTCAATCAGATCCAACATTGGATGCATCTCGTTCGCAAATTGTACAAGATCAAGGAGAATACGATTTTAATAATTTTTATGGTTATATAAATAGTCACAATATGTTTAAAATCATTCAAGGTTCTAATTCATGGTTTCATGATGTCTATACGACAGACTGGTTCTATGAATCTGTAAAATACGTCTATGACAATGGACTAATGACAGGATTGAATGAAACGACCTTTGGACCATATGAAAACCTAGCCAGAGCACAGTTTGCTGTTATCCTTCACAGGATGAATGGCTCACCGGATATCGAATATACAAACAAGTTCCCAGATGTAGCCGATAATCAGTGGTATACGGATGCGATCCTATGGGCAAGTGATATTGGAGTGGTCACAGGATACGAGGATACAGGAAAATTTGGTCCTGGAGACAATATCAACCGAGAACAGATGGCCGTGATGATGTATCGATATGCGAATTATCTTGGATATGATACAAGTGCAAGAGCCGACATAAGCAAATATACAGACGCAGGCAATGTAAATGAGTTTGCCAAAGAAGCAATGTCCTGGGCAGTAGGAACCGGGATCATCACAGGAAAATACAATGAAACCCAGCTGGATCCACAGGGGAATGCGAGCCGTGCTGAATGTGCGACGATCATCATGCGATTTATAGAAAGTTATAAGTAAAGAAACCCGAGAATCAAAAAATTCTCGGGTTTTAATAAGTTGTAAAGTAAAAATGTAAATTTATAATGTGGATAAAGTGTAGATTGTTTATATAAGATAATAAATGGATTAATTCGTACAAAACAGTGTAAATGAATCACAATCTACTCTTTATCTTTATGTATCGTTCCAGTTCCACCTTCGACAACTCCCTCGTGCTTTAGTACAGAAGTAATTGTCATCCAGAAACATTTGCAGTCAAAGCCAAAACTCATATTTTTAACATAATCACCATCCAGCTTGGCTTTTACATTGATTTCAAGTTCATCACGTCCATTGACCTGTGCCCATCCGGTAAGTCCAGGAAGAATATTATTGGCATGATACTTATCTCTTTCTTCAATTAAATCGTATTGATTCCAAAGAGCAGGTCTTGGTCCAACGATAGCCATGTCTCCTTTTAAGATATTAAATAGCTGTGGAAGCTCATCTAAAGAGGTTTTTCTTAAGAATTTTCCAATACTTGTAATGAATTGATCTGGATTTTCTAATAAATGAGTTGGTGTATCTTTGGGTGTGTCAATTCGCATTGTTCTAAATTTATAGATATTAAAGTAGGTTTTATGAATGCCTACTCTTTTTTGTTTAAAGAAAACAGGTCCGGGACTGGTGATCTTTATTAGTAGAATTAAAACTAAGAGAATAGGCGAGAGGACAACGATTCCTAATAGACTTATTATAAAATCTATCACTCTTTTTATGTATTTTGCATAAATCATAATTTCACTCCATCTAAAAAACCATAACTAGTATAGCATAAGTCTTGTTGGGAGTGAGATTGAATCTATTTGAATATCAGGTAAATAGCAAGAAAATAATAAGTTATTTGTAAAAAATGGTATAGATGATTTGATTATTTTGCATATTTAATAAATATTTAGTAAATTTTAAATGAAAATTTGACATTTTAAAAAGAATCGTTTTTAATAATTTCATGAGAAAAAATGAGAAATCCAGAAATATGGATAAAAAAAGACGTAAATTTCGCTTTGGAATCATTACGTTTTTATTTTCAATTATAGCTACAATTTTATCGATATTGTTTGTTATACAGATTTTGGCTATGGGAATATTCCCGTTACATTTATCTGTGCCTTTATCATTGATAGCTATAACTATTTGTTTAATTATATTTGTGATTGCTAATTTCATAAAAAAAAGAGGAATCATTCATTTTTTTTGTGGATTTTTAGCTTTGGTTCTTTGTGTTGTATTTGCGGTGGGAAGTAATTACATTTATAGAACGAACACAATGTTAGAATCTGTTACTAACTTAACAAATAAAATGACAAATACAGTATCAATTATTACAATGAATGGTAGTGGAATAGAGAACCTTTCGGATTTGAATGGTCTTACTGTTTCTTCTGCAGAATCAATGGATAAGGATGCTACTGATCGTTGTATTTCTGATTTAAATTCAGAAGGAGTATCTGTTAATTTAGTAGATTACGAAAATTATCAAGCTGCATTGGCAGCTCTATATAATAACGAAGTTAATGCGATGGTTCTAAATGAGGCGTATCGAGGACTGCTTCATGAGAATGAAGAGTTTACTGGGTTTGGTAACATAACTACTATCATTCATAAAACTGTATATTATACTGAACGTGAAAATACAATAGAAACATCAAAAGATGCTGTCAATGTCGTAAGTGAACCATTTACGATATTGATAAGCGGTAATGATTCATATGGTAGTTTAAATGAAACTTCTCGTTCGGATGTAAATATGCTAGTTACGGTGAATCCAAGTACGCATAAGATTCTTTTGACTAGTATTCCTAGAGACTATTATTTAAAGATGGCTTGTTCTGCTTCTTCAACAGACTGTCCAGAAGGTTCATACGATAAGTTAACTCACAGTGGTCTTTATGGTGTTGATTCTACAGAAAAGACTATTGAAGAAGCATTTGGTATAGACATTAACTATTATGTTCGAGTTAATTTCTCTAGCTTGGTTAATTTAGTAGATGCATTAGGTGGTATTGATGTGGAAGTTGAGCCAGGTTTAGAAGTTGATACTTTCTATGCTAATGGAACAGAAGGTGTTCATGCTGGTACAAATCATTTAGATGGAGAAAGAGCCTTAGCTTTTGCAAGAGAACGTTATGCTTATGCAGATGGAGATGTTCAAAGGAATAAAAACCAACAACAAGTATTAATGAGAATGTTTGAAAAAATTGCTTCACCAAGCATGATTGTGAATTTTGGTAATTTTGTTGATGCATTAGGTGGTGCTTTTGAGACAAATATGTCAAGTGAAGATATGTTGTCATTAATTCGTTATGAATTTACATTCTTTCCTGATTGGACTTTTGAACAGTGTAGTGTTGAGGGATATCAAGATACGATGTATAGCACGGTATTAGGAGATTATAGTGCTGTGACAATAGGAAATACGCAGTCTATGGATATCGCTAAACAAAAAATTCAAGCTGTAATAAATGGGGAGAGTGCGGATTCAATAACTACTGTAGTAGATGAAAACGTATATACGCCATATTTAGATGACAGTGTTGCTTCAGACACGCCTACTTATACAGAGGACCCAAATCAGTATTATGATGTTCCTGTTACTGAGGATTATTATGATTCAAGCTATGATACGCAAATAGATAGTTATGAAGATCCATATGCTGGAACATATGATACTACTAATGGGAATGAAGATATTTATTATGATCAGAGTTCTGAATATCAATCCTGGTAGAATAAAAGTAGAGAAATCTCTACTTTTTTGTGGTTTCTTTAAATTAGTGCTAAAATAAATAAGATGAAATGAGGAGGTCCCATGGAAAGAGTTTCGAAAAGTCCGGAAAAAAAGAGTAAACTATTCGTGGTTTTTGCGATAATTATCTCGTTAATATTAGTTCTTTTTACAGGATACGTTATCTATTTATTATTAACTTTAAATATTCTTCCAGAACAGTTATTAATTCCTGTATGCTTGATAGTAATCTTATCGGCAATAATTTTATTAGTACTTTTAAATTTTGCTTCTGCTCGATTATGGTCAAAAATTTTGTCCTCTTTCTTAGTGATTGTAATGTCTATAGTGATGGGGTTTGGAAGTGTTTATCTTCAACATACAGCAGATACATTAAAGAAAGTTACTGAACAGGCAGGAAAAGTTAAAACGACTGTTTCCGTGATTTCATTAGCGTCATCTTCATATGAAGAAATTGACGATTTGATGAACAAAAAAATTGCGACTTTAAAAAACATAGACCAATTAGGAACGAAAAAATCTTTAGATGATATTAATTCGCAAGATGTAAAGATAGAAAAAGTAGAATATGATAATGTTCCTGCTCAAGTAAAAGCTTTATATGATGGAGAAGTGGACGCTATTGTATTGAATGAGGTATACAGAACAAATGTTTCAGAGTTAGAAAATTATTCGGATTTTTCGAATCAAACAAAAGTAGTATATCAAACGGTTTTTTATACTGATACAGCTAATGAACCACTTGCTGTATCTGATATTACAACAAATCCATTTAATGTTTTGATTACCGGAAATGATTCTTATGGTGAATTTGAGGAAATGTCAAGATCTGATGTGAACATGATTGTAACTGTTAATCCTGTTACATCTACTGTCCTGATGACAAGCATACCTCGTGATTATTTTGTAGAAGAAGTTTGTGACGACTATGCTTGTAATTATGGAGCGACAGATAAATTAACACATACTGGTATTTATGGAGTCCCTACAACTAAAGATACTCTAGAAAATCTTTTGGGAATTGAAATTAATTATACTTTCCGCGTGAATTTTTCAAGTATGGAAAACATTGTCGATGCTATCGGTGGAATAGATATTGAAGTTGCTCCAGGTATGGCGGTTAGTAAATTCTATTCAGATAGTACACTTGAGGGTGTAACCGAAGGAACAAATCATCTTGATGGAAAAAGAGCCTTGGCTTATTCGCGAGAAAGAAAAGCATATTTAGATGGAGATACACAACGAGCAAGAAATCAACAGCAAGTATTAGAAGCGATTATTGATAAGGTTACTTCTCCAACAATTTTAACAAACTATTCTCAATTATTAGAGGCATTAGGAAATGCATTTGAAACCAACATGACAATGGATGAAATAACATCTTTAGTACAATATCAAATTCAAGCGATGCCTGAATGGAATTTTGAACAATATGTATTATCGGGGTATGGAGATATGCAAGTTTCTCCAGAATTAGGAACCGAAGTTAGTGTCATTATTCCGGATACGAATTCAGTATCTATAGCTTCTCAGAAGATTGCTGCTGTCTTAAATGGTGAATCAAGTTCTACTATTGAAAGTGAAGAGGATGTACCGGCAGGAACACTATCTCAAGAACAGATAGAAGCTCAAATTCAGGAAGGCTTATTAACAGAAGGTGGATACTATTATTATGATCCATATTATTATGGTTCAACTCAAACATATGATGACTCTACTTATTATGATCCAAACGCAGTAACAGATACACAGACTTATGGTGATGGATATTATTCTGGATCAGAGACTACCACTGAAGAAGTATATTAAAATTGATTCTTATAGAATTCTGGGAGAAATCCCAGAATTTTGTATTTTATTACGATTTCGTATATAATGTATACGATTATGTGATTGGAGCATAAAATATGGATTTTATATATGAGACTAAATTATATCAACATTTCCGAGGATTATTAATTTGTTTAATAGATTTGTTAATCACCGGCTTTAGTTATGTTTTCGTTTTTTTTATGGATAACGGTTTCTTTTTGGAAGGAAGGTTTTTTCATATTACTCGATTGATTTTGTGGGGTATGTTCTTTGTACTGATTCTTCATTTAGTCAGTCAATTAATCTTCAGAACACACAAGATTTTATGGATGTATACCGGGCCAAGTGAGGTAATTCGTTGTTTCTTAAGTTCTTTATTATGCATGTTGATAATGTTGTTTTTCCAACAGATTACAAATTTGTTCCACCCATCTTTAATAATCATATCTGAATTATTATCTTTTATCTTATCACTAGGGGTTCGATTGATTTATAGAACATTAAGACGTTCAGCTTTAGCTTCAGATAGAAAACAAAATGCCTTGATCATTGGAGCAGGAAGTGCCGGTTATTTAATGTTATCAGAGATTTATCGTAATACTAAATATCCTTATAATGTGGTGGGGTTTTTGGATGATTACAAAGCAAAAGGTATGATTTTAAGCGGAAAACCTGTGTTAGGAACAATAGATGAGGTTGCCGATATTGCTAGAGAGAATGGTGTAAGCCAAATTTTTATTGCCGTTTCTTCAGTAACTCCTGAGCAAAAGAGAAGAATTATTGATTTATGTACCTCTACTAGCATTAATACAAAAGTGATGAATTTCTCGGTCGATAATGATTCTCAACAACATGTTTCTGTTGAAGATATACGAATTGAAGATTTATTAAATAGACCGAGTATAGATTTGAAAATAGAAGAAATAGCATCTTATCTAATCGATAAAACAGTTTGTGTTACAGGAGCTGGAGGATCAATCGGTTCAGAGTTGTGTCGTCAGATAGTAAGATTTAAACCAAAGAAACTTGTCATGATTGATATTAATGAGAATTCTCTCTATATGCTTGAACAAGAATTCATGCGTAATAAACGAATCGGTAAAGTAGACAGTTCAATTGAAATCGTTTCATTAATAGTTTCGATTCGCGAAAGAGAAGAATTATTTAAAGTTTTAAAAGAGTATCAATGTGATGTTGTATATCATGCTGCTGCACATAAACATGTTCCATTGATGGAAACTAGACCTTCTGAAGCAATATTAAACAATATTTTGGGTACTAAAAATGTGATTGATGCAGCAATAAATACAGGAGTATCTCGTTTGATCATGATATCTACGGATAAAGCCGTCAATCCAACAAATGTTATGGGTGCAACCAAAAGGATGACAGAGTTGATTTTGCAATCGAGAGAAACTGATAAAAAAATCAGAATGGCTGCCGTTCGTTTTGGGAATGTATTGGGATCTAACGGTTCAGTAATTCCAATTTTTAGAGAGCAGATCAAACAAGGAGGACCTGTTACAGTTACAGATAAAAATGTACAGCGTTATTTTATGACAATTCCGGAAGCTGCTCAATTAGTTCTGCAGGCAGGATATTATGCCAAACATCGAGAAATCTTCGTTTTAGATATGGGAGAACCAGTGAAAATATTGGATTTGGCTGAGAAAATGATTCGTTTAGCTGGTTATAAACCTTATCAGGATATCGAAATCAAAGAAATTGGTTTACGTCCAGGTGAAAAAATGTTTGAAGAACTGGCTTTAGAAATTGAAAAGTGTCATAAAACTGACAATAATCTTATTTTTGTTCATGAGAGCATGGATGTTCGCCAAGAAGATATTGATAAAAAGGTTGCTGAATTAGCACAAGCCGCGGTTGAATTAGATGATCCTGCTAAGTTAAAGTCGATGTTAATGGAAGCAATAAAAGATACAAATTAAAATTTTGACTATTTAATATCTTCTTTATAATCGTGTTTATAAACTATATAGGAGATGTAGAATGAAAAAAATTCTTATAACAGGGAAAAACAGTTATATTGGCACTCATTTAAAGAATAGATTGTCACAGGAAAAAAACTCATATTATGTAGAGGAATTAGATTTACATGATTCTAAGTGGAAAACAGTTGATTTTTCTGATTATGATACGATTTTTCATGTGGCAGGACTAGCTCATTCTACACCTAAAGATAGCGAGAAGTCTTTATATTATAAGATTAATACAGATTTAGCATATGAGGTTGGTTTTAAAGCTGCTAAAGAAGGTGTTCATCAGTTTATTTTCATGAGCTCTGTGATTGTTTATGGTAGTGAAAGTTTCAAAAATAGTGAAAAAATTATTCGAAAAGATACGCCATTAAAACCGGATAATTTTTATGGGGATAGTAAAAAACAAGCCGAGATAAAATTGAAACAGCTGGAAAGTGATCAATTTAAGTTGTGTATTATTCGTTCACCAATGATTTATGGAGAAGGATCAAAGGGGAATTATCCCATATTATCAAAATTTGCTAAAAAAACACCTATATTTCCAGATTTTGAAAATAAACGAAGTATGTTATATATAGGAAATTTAGTTGAATTTTTGAAAAATGTCATAGATTTAGAGTTAGCAGGTTTGTTCTTTCCTCAAAATAAAGAATATGTCGAAACGAGAAAATTAGTTGAGAAGATTGCGTCAATAAATAATCACAAAATTATTTTTACACGCATATTTAATCCCGTAATCAAACGATTAAAGACAAACATTTTAGTTGAAAAAGTATTTGGAAGTTTAATAATCGATAAAGAATTATCAGTTTATAACTTTGAATATAATGTATTTGATTTTGAGGATTCGATACAAAGGACAGAAAAAAGAGGGTAACCATGAAAGTTGTCATAGTTTGTGCATTTGATACATATTTTGATAGAGTGAAACTTTTGAAAGAATATTATAAAAAAGAAGATGTGATCGTAATCTCATCTGATTTTTCTCATAGAAAAAAAAAGAAAATTCATAATGAGATGTCAGACTTAGATATAAATGTAAAAGAATATAAAAAAAATTTATCAATTGATAGGCTGGTTTCTCATTATCAATTTTCTAAAAGTGTGTATAATGAATTAGTCGCAATTCAACCGGATTTAATACATGCTCTTGTTCCACCAAACAGTTTATCGAAATATTTATCTCTATACAAAGAAAAATATAATGTAAAATTAATTTTTGATATCATTGATTTATGGCCAGAAACTTTGCCTGTAGGCAATATAAAAAACATATTTCCAATAACATTATGGAAAAATATCAGAGACAAATACTTAGAACGTGCAGATATCATTTTTACTGAATGTGATTTATTCCAAGAAGTTTTAAGAAAAAAAGGTAATTTAAAATATCATACTTTATACTGGTCTCGCAAAGAAAGACCGCTGGAAACATCCTACAAATTTTCTAAGAATAAAAGAAGTTTTTGCTATTTAGGTTCAATTAATAATATTATTGATTTAGATCTTATAGTCCAATTTCTTAAAGAATGCAATAAAAAAATAGATACGACATTGCACATCATAGGTAACGGAGAAGAAAAACAAACTTTGATAAGCAGATTATCGGCTGAACATATAACAGTTATTGACCATCAAGAAGTATATTCACAAATAGAAAAGCAGAAAATATTTGATCAATGTGATTATGCTTTAAACATTATGAAACCTACCGTTGTAGTGGGACTTACAATGAAATCATTAGATTATATGTGTGCTGGAATACCGTTGATCAATACAATTCAGGGAGATACATATAAACTTTGTGCTCAAGAAGAGATTGGACATAATGTAAACAAAGACAATATCCAAGAAATAATTAATGAAATAATTCATGAGGATGAAGAAGACATGTCGTTTAAAAGAGAAAAGATAAAAAGTGTTTATTTAGAAACTTTTACGGACACTGTTTTTTTTGAGACGTTAGATAAAGCAGGTGTTTTACATGACTAAGAGATATAGCTTAATTGTTGTATATAACAAGGAACTTGATAAATCTCCAACATATAAATTGTGTAGAGAATACAATAATTTAATAACTATTGTATGCGATAATAGTACAACACCAAATAATAATCAAAACATAGCAAAAAAAGATGGAGTTATTTATATTTCCATGAACGGAAATAAAGGTTTATCCTGTGCATATAATGCTGGAATTAATGAAATACAAAGTAAGAATGGTTACATTATGATTATGGATGATGATACAGAGATTCCTAGAACCTATATAGAATGGTTTTTATCTGCAGAGTTACATGATACAGATATATATTTACCAATTGTAAAAGACGAGAAAGGAGTCATGTCACCATCAAAGAATGTAAAGGGTGTAGTTTATCGATCACAAGATACAAACATTTCATATTCAGAAATAACAGGTATAAATAGTGGGATGATAATCAATTTATCATGTTTCAAGGATTTTTCTTATGATGAAAAACTCTTTTTAGATTATGTAGATCATTATTTTCTGATAGAAATGAAGAAAAGAAATAAAAAAATAGAGGTATTACCTTTTGAAATTTATCAAAATTTTTCTGCAAATACCAATAGTAAAAAGTCTGCTATAGTCCGGTGGAATATCTTTAAAAGAGACAGTAAATATTTTTATAGAAATCATAAGAAGAATTATTTTTTTATTCTGTTAAAAAGAAGAATACGTTTAATGCTTCAATATAAAGATTTAACGTTTTTATGGAGATAAATATGAGAAAAAAAATATCAGTGGCTATGGCAGCTTATAATGGTGAAAACTACATCGAAGAGCAAATAAAATCAATTCTTGTAAATTTAACAGAGGGTGATGAGTTGATTATCTCATTAGACCCTTCTAATGATAAAACCAGTGAAATCATTCAATCGTTTTCAGATGAACGAATTAAACTTTTAAAGGGACCTGGAAAAGGATTGATTTACAATTTTGAGAATGCGATAAAACACACTCATAATGACATAATATTTCTATCTGATCAAGATGACATCTGGGTGCAAAACAAAGTAGATTTAGTGCTCAAAGCTTTTGAAGATTCAAGCACAAACGTTGTACTGCATGATGCAAAGATCGTTGATAAAAATTTAGAAGTTTTATCAGAGTCTTTTTTTAAGGATCATAGGACTAAACTAGGTGTTTTAAATAACATTATTAGAAATAGTTATATAGGATGTTGCATGGCATTCAGAAAAGAGATGAAAGAATATATATTACCTTTTCCATCGAAACTTCCAATGCATGATCAGTGGATTGGACTGATTGGAGAACTACATGGAAAAAATGTAATGCTGGATGATCCACTTATTCTTTATCGAAGACATGGTTCAAATATGTCATCAACTGAGCATTCGAATATTTTGCAAATGATAAAATGGCGCTTTCAGATTATTTCTGCAGTATGCATGCATAAAAGAAAATGTAATAAATTATGATATATCTTAACTGAAATGGACAAAATTATGTGTAAAGTGTACAATATGTCTTGCTTGATTTATTTAGTGAGTATTTTGTTAATGTATTAGAAAGACTATAGACAAGCGAACTTGTATTTAAATGAGAAGGAGATTCTGATGTTAATTAAAGATAAGAATAATCGAATAGCAATTTACTTTTTTTATGATGGACAAGGTATTGTAGATAGATATGTAGAATATTTTTTAGAAGACTTTAGTCAATACGTGCGAACACTCTACATTGTTTCTAATGGTAATTTAGAAGAGGCTCAGAAACAGAAATTACAACGATTTGGCGAAGTCATAGAAAGAGAAAATAAAGGATTCGATGTATGGGCGTATAAAACGACTTTAGAAAAAATTGGTTGGGAAAAATTATCAGAATATGAAGAGGTAGTCTTGCTAAATAGCACCATTATGGGGCCTGTGGATTCTTTTGAGAAAACTTTTAAAACTATGGATGAAAAAGATTTGGATTTTTGGGGAATGACCATCTATCCAAAATATAATCACGATCCATTTAATTGTATCTCGTATGGCTATATCCCTGAACATCTACAATCACATTTTATAGTGTGCCGTAGATCTTTAGTGACTACGGATGTTTTTCAAGAATATTGGAAAAACATGCCTATGATAAATAACTATAGTGAGGCTATAGGTAAACATGAGGCGATCTTTACAAAGTATTTTAGCGATAAAGGGTTTAAGTGGGAAGCTTTTGTAGATACACATGGCTTGGAAGACTATACAGGATATCCTCTTATGATGTGTCCAACAAAATTAATTAAAGAATATAATTGTCCAATCTTTAAAAAAAGAAGTTTTTTCCACGATATAAATGACTTTTTGCGCAATACTACAGGAGAGCAGACAAGTGAGCTTTATGAATATCTCGATAAACATACTAACTATGATGTAGATATGATCTGGGATCCAATATTAAGGAGTTATGATCAAGAGATACTTGTCAAAAATATGAATTTAACATATGTTCTTCCTAAAGAATTTGATAAGAATAAAACGTCAAATAGTAAAGTGGCTTTGGTAATTCATATGTATTTTCCAGATTTACTGGAAGAAAACAAGAAATATATTGAATCTATGCCTAAAAACGCAGATATTTATATAACAACAAATACTGAAGAGAAGAAGAAAGAAATACTAAGAGTATACAAAGACTTACAATTTAATAAATTTGAAGTCAGAGTAATCGAAAATAGAGGAAGAGACGTAAGTGCATTATTAACAGGTGTTAAAGATGTAATTATGGATTATGATATCGTATGTTTTGCGCATGACAAAAAAACTGCACAAATTATACCAGGGACTAGTGGTGCATCTTTTGCATATAAGTGTTTTGAGAATGTTTTGGCTTCAAAACAGTATGTGTCTAATGTAATTGACTTGTTTGATGAGAATAAAAGATTAGGTATGTTAGTTCCACCGGAACCAAATCATGGGATTTTGTTTCCAACGGTTGCATATGGATGGGGGCCAAATTTTGAAATTACAAAACAATTAGCGGACAAGTTAAAACTTACGGTACCTATTAATGCCTATTGCCAACCTGTGGCTCCTTATGGAACAATGTTTTGGTTTAGACCAAAAGCGCTAAAACTGTTATTTGATTGTGATTGGAAATATGAAGATTTTCCAAAGGAACCCAATAAGATAGATGGAACTTTATTGCATGCAATAGAGAGAATCTACCCATACGTGGTTCAACAAGAAGGATTTTATCCGGCAATTGGAATGACAGACAAATTTGCTGCTATCGAATATCAAAATCTTCATCACTATACTAGAGGTTTCGTAAGAGCAGGAGTAGATAGTGGTTTAGGACCATATTATGATGAAATGATTTTAGGTTTGAGACATAGAGTATTGGGAAATGGCGTTAAAAAAGATATTAAGATTTTAGCTAAAGATATTGTAAAGACAACAACTAATTTGATAAAGAGTGCGTTAAGAAAAATCATGGGTGAAGTTGCTTATGAAAAATATCGTAGAAAATGGGTTACACGTGTAAAATAGAGGCGGTGTTAGAGAATGTCTGAAAATTCTATTGAAATTAGAAATATGTCTAAATCTTTTAAGATAATGTATGATAAGCCATTAACTTTAAAAGACAGACTCATTTCTTGGAAGAGAAATAAATATGAGATGCGAACAGTTTTGCATGATATTACATTAGATATCAAAAAAGGGGAAACTGTTGCTTTAATTGGAGTCAATGGTAGTGGAAAATCAACACTATTAAAAATAATGACAAAAATCCTTTATCCTAATAAAGGAACAGTTAAAACATATGGCAAGCTTTCTTCGTTATTGGAATTAGGTGCAGGATTTCATCCTGATTTTACAGGGAGAGAAAACATATATTTTAATGCAGCAATTTTTGGCTTAAGTAGACAAGAAATCGATAAAAGAATGGATGAAATAATCGAATTTTCAGAATTAGGAGCCTTTATAGATAATCCAGTTCGTGTATATTCTTCAGGAATGTATATGAGATTAGCTTTTTCGATTGCGATAAATGTGGATGCTGAAATCTTGTTGATTGATGAAATACTAGCAGTTGGAGATCAACATTTCCAAGAAAAATGCTTTAAAAAATTGGAGGAACTAAAGAATAGCAATAAGACAATAGTTATTGTCACTCATAACTTGCAGCAAGTAAATGAATTATGTTCTAGAGCGATATGGGTTCAAAATGGTGTCATTAAACTTGATGGAAATCCAAAAGAAGTGGTTAAAGCTTATTTAGAGGAATGCAGGTAATTTTATGGAAGAAATAAGAGAAATTATTCAATATAGAGAATTTTTAAAAACAAGTGTACAAAAGGATATCCGTGGAAAGTATAAAGGATCTTTTTTTGGAGTTTTATGGTCTTTTATTAACCCTTTATTACAAGCGGTTGTATATGCTGTTATTTTCCCTTATATTATGCGTACACAAATTGAGAATTATTTGGTTTATTTGATTATTGGTATTATCGCTTGGACTTTTTTCACAAATGTAATTAATGCGGGAATGATGGTTATTCAAATGAATGCAGGAATTATAAAAAAAGTGTATTTTCCAAGAATTATTTTGCCGTTATCATCTGCCATCAGTGGGGTGGTTAATTTCCTGATTTCTTGTTTAGTTATTCTTTTGTTCTGTATTTTCAATCCATCTATAGGAATTAGTTGGCATATTATTATTTTACCTTTGATTACTTTTATTCAATTTGTACTAAGTCTAGGTATTTCTTTAGCATTAAGTGCAATTAATATTTACATAAAAGATACACAATATATTATCCAATTCGTATTAAACCTAATGTTTTATGCAACACCAATTTTATATACTGTAGACATTTTTCCTGAATCATTAAGATGGGTTTTAATGTTAAACCCGATGGCTGGTTTAGTAGATGCATATAGATGTATTTTTATGTATCATACAATTCCTGATTTTTCCGTTTTAGCTTATACATGCGTTGTATCCGTTGTGCTCTTTGTTATTGGATTAATAGTTTTTAGAAAATTAGAAAAAGGTTTTGCTGAAGAAGTATAGTAGAAAGAAGGCGAGAATTCATGAAAATACTAGTTACAGGTGCTAATGGACAATTAGGAAGAGCACTTCAAAAAGTATTAATAAATGAAGAGATTGAGTTGCTTTTAACTGACACTAAAGAAATGGATATTACAGATGCGAATTCTGTAAAGAAAGTCTTTAATAAATTTGAACCAGAAATAGTTATTAACTGTGCGGCATTTACAAATGTCGATAAATGTGAAACGGAAGAAGAATTAGCATTTAAGATTAATGCGGAAGGTCCTAGAAACTTGGTTAAAATGTGTCTTGAATATGATGCTTGTTTAGTCCATATTTCTACAGATTATGTCTTTGACGGAGAAAAATCAGAACCATATGATGAAGAAGATATTCCAAATCCTCAATCTGTGTACGGGAAAAGTAAATTGCTTGCAGAACAAATCATTTTAGAAAATATGAGTAAATACTTTATTATCCGTACAGCCTGGATGTTTGGTGATGGAGAAAATTTTGTTAGAAAAGTGGTTCAGAATGCTAAAAATAAAAATGAAGTAACGGTTGTGGATGATCAATTTGGCTCTCCAACAAGTTCAATGGAATTAGCTAAAGTTATTAATCTATTGATTTCTTCTAACAAGTATGGTATTTATCATGCATCTTGTGAAGGTTATTGTAACTGGGCACAGTTTGCAGAACAAATATTCGAAGAATTAAATTTAAATGTTAAAGTAAAACATGTTAAATCAAATGAATATGTTTCAAAAGTAAAACGTCCAAAAAATTCGATTTTGACTAATAAAAAGCTTTTAGAAAACTTTAATTATAAAATGAAAGATTGGCAAAATGCTTTAAAAGACTATATTAGTGGAGGTTATGTTATGAGTGGTTTAACAAAGAAAGTACTAGTTACAGGTGCAAATGGATATTTAGGAAGACATGTAGTTAAAGAATTATTGAATCGTGGATATGAAGTTTTAGCTGCAGATTTTAGATACGATGGTGTTGATGAAAGAGCTATAAGAGTAGAAGAGCCTATTTTTAGTGGAAAAGAGAATATTTACGAATTAATGGGTAAACCAGATGTTTGTATTCATTTAGCATGGAGAAATGGATTTGTACATAATGATGATTCGCATATATTAGATCTTCCTAGTCATTATACATTTATTAAAAATATGATTGCTGGTGGATTAAAGAGTATTAGTATCATGGGTACTATGCATGAAGTTGGTTACTGGGAAGGAGCTGTTGATGAGCATACTCCTACAAATCCTATTTCACTATATGGTATTGCTAAAGATGCATTACGAAATATAACTTTTAATTTAACTATGAACAAAGACGTTTCTGTACATTGGTTAAGAGCGTATTATATCATGGGAGATGATTTAAAAAACAATTCTATATTCTCTAAACTTGTACAGGCCGAACAGGAAGGAAAAGAAAAATTCCCATTCACATCAGGAAAAAATAAATATGACTTTATTACTGTTCAGGAATTAGCTAAACAAATTGTTGCTGCATCTGTACAAGATCAAATAACAGGAATCATCAATGTTTGTACAGGAGAGCCGATTTCTTTAGCTGATAAAGTGGAAAGCTTTATTAAAGAAAATGATTTTAAAATAAAATTGGAATACGGAGCTTATCCGGATAGACCATATGATTCTGATGCTATTTGGGGAGATGCTACCAAAATTAGAAAAATTTTAGAAAATGAAAAATAATTATGAACGATAAAATGTATTCAACTGGAAAATTTGCAAAACTGGCAAATGTTACAGAAAGGACAATTCGTTATTATGACAAAATAGGGTTATTAAAACCCTCTTTTGTTTTATCTAATGGTTATAGACAATATACCGATTCTGATTTATTAAAACTACAAAAAATATTATCGTTAAAACATCTAGGTTTTTCAATAGAAGAGATTTTTCCGATTGTTTTAGAAGATCAAGATATTAAAGAATCATTTCAAATGCAAGTAGAACTACTTGATTCAAGAATAAAACACATGAATTTGATAAAAGATTCTATGGAAGCAATGATTATGACTCTCGATACAGGTAAAATTGATTGGGGAAAAGTGATTTCATTAATTCAATTATCAAACGATGATAATAATGTTGTTGATCAATATAAAAATGCGAAAAATCTAAATGTTCGTATATCATTGCATGATATGTATTCCCAAAATAAACAAGGTTGGTTTCCGTGGATTTTTCATCAAATAGATTTTTCAAAAATCAATCGTCTTTTAGAAGTAGGTTGTGGAAACGGAAAATTATGGAAAGATCACAATATTGATTTGAGAAATAGAGAAATATTTTTGTCAGATTCATCTCAAGGTATGGTTGATGAAGTTAGAAAAAGTTTAGGTAATGATTTTAATTGTTTGGTCTTTGATTGTGAAAAAATACCCTTTAAAGATGGATATTTTGATGCAGTTATTGCTAATCATGTATTGTTTTACGCAAGAGATATAAATATAGCTTTAAAAGAAATAAAAAGAGTTTTGAATACAAGAGGAATTTTGTATTGTACTACTTATGGAAAGAATCACATGAAAGAATTAGATGCGTTGGTAAAAGGGTTTGATAATAAGATAGAATTATCCGCTAATAAATTGTTTGATGTTTTTGGGATAGATAATGGAGAAACTATTCTATCTAAATATTTTAAAAAAGTTGAATTTAAAAAGTATGATGATTATTTGTTAGTTAATAAATCAAAACCGATAATTGATTATATTTTAAGCTGTCACGGAAACCAAAACGAATTAATTGGCCCGAGAATTAATGATTTTCGACATTATGTAAATGATATTTTAAAAAAAGAAAAAAATTTAAAGATTACCAAAGATGCAGGGATGTTTATATGTTACATATAAACATTTGTTCATATAAGGTGATATTTAATTTGTGAAAAGGTATACAGGCAATTGATTATTTTGCGAATGTAAAGTATTATTACAGTATTAAAAATAGAAAATAGTAAAAACATTTATTTTGTCAGCTTTAAGCACATTATTGGCATGTAGTTTAAATGTAAGCGTTATGGCAAATACAACAGATCCTACTGTTGAACAGGAATCAATGATTTCTACTTCTGAAACAAATATGGGTACTTTGACAATTAATTTTTCTCTTTTTGATTCAGATAATTGGACAAAGCCTACACAAACATTTGATAAGATTGTTGAGAATGTCGATCTTTCAACACTTACAGATATTAACGTATTAGGCAAGATTGTTGAGGCGTATACACCTGAAGGATATGAAATCATGGAAGGTAAAGGATCCACAGGGCCTTCTTATTGGTTGATTAATGAAAATACTACCGTAGCGTATGTTTATGAAAAACAATTAAAATTTAACGATATTTCTTTTTCGGATTGGTTTTATAATTCTGTAAAATACGTTTATGACAATGGACTGATGACGGGATTGAATGAAACAACCTTTGGACCATATGAAAACTTAGCTAGAGCACAGTTTGCCGTTATCCTTCACAGGATGAATGGTTCACCGGATATGGAATATACAAACAAGTTCCCAGATGTAGCCGATAATCAGTGGTATACGGATGCGATCCTATGGGCAAGTGATATTGGAGTGGTCACAGGATACGAGGATACAGGAAAATTTGGTCCTGGAGACAATATCAACCGAGAACAGATGGCCGTGATGATGTATCGATATGCGAATTATCTTGGATATGATACAAGTGCAAGAGCCGATATAAGCAAATATACAGACGCAGGCAATGTAAATGAGTTTGCCAAAGAAGCGATTTCCTGGGCAGTTGGAGAGGGGATCATCACAGGAAAATACAATGAAACCCAGCTGGACCCACAGGGGAATGCGAGCCGTGCTGAATGTGCAACGATCATCATGCGATTTGTTGAAAATAATTAATTGTTTTATATAATTTTAGAAAGAATAACAGGGATTGTTACGAAAACAGTTCCTGTTTTTAGTTATATTTATCAATACTTTAATATCAATATTGAAAGGCAAGTATATACATATGATACTTGATTGAAAAAATGCTATAGCAATGATAATATAAAGGCAAATTAAATGGTATGTAACTAAATAGAGAGGTATAAAATCATGAAAATTAAAACTATGATTATAGTGTTGAGCTTTTTAGTATTTAACAGTATTGAAATAAAAGCTGCAGAAATATCACCTAATATAAAAGAACCTAATGGTTTAGAAAAGCAAGTGCAAACAGAAGAAACGGATTTAACATCACAATTAGACTCATATATTTCAATTGATGAAAATATTTTTCCGGACTCAGTGTTCAGAGATTATTTACGAAACGAATTTGATACAGATGGAGACAATAGAATTTATACAAATTCTATTAATGAAATTTCTGTCAGTTTACTAGGAATAAAGTCTTTAAAAGGTATAGAATCCTTTCCTAATTTAGAAAAATTGATATGTAGTGTAAATAATATTACTAATTTAGATTTACAAAATAATAAGAATTTAAAATACCTAGATTGTTCAGTAAATCAATTAAACAGTTTAGATTTGTCTAATAATACTGAATTAGAATTTTTAGAATGCTCTATGAATAATTTAGAAATACTTAACTTGAATAATCAAAGTAAACTTAAAGAGCTTTTTGCTAAAGAAAATATAATAAAATCTTTAAATTTGAATGGTTGTAATAGTCTTGAAAATATTCAAGGTGAAGAAAATTTAATCGATAATATTGATTTAAGTACATGTTACAAATTACGTTATCTAAATTTGAGGAATAATGAATTAAGTCATTTAGAACTCAACAACAATCAAGACATTGAGGAGTTATATCTAGATAATAATAATATTTCATCTTTAGAATTAATAAACTGTCCGAAGCTGATTATTTTATATTTAACTTCTAATCAAGTTTCTAATTTAGATTTTTCAAACAATAAAAATTTACAACAACTATTTGTTGGCGACAATGACTTAACTTCTTTAAATTTGGAGTTTAATCAAAATGTAACGCAATTCTTTTGTCAAGACAATAATCTTGCATTTTTAGATTTGACAAATCAAAAAGATATATATTTGTTGTCATTGAGCGATCAGTTGATTAATATGGAAGCTAAATTAGTTGAAGGTGAATGGGTAATACCTGTTTCGGAATATGTTCCAAAAAGGTTTTGGAATCGATTGACGTTTGACGGAAATTATAATTTTGATTTAGAAACAGGGCGATTAATTCTTCCAAATAATAAAGTCCAAAAAATTAAATATACATGTAAAACAGTAGAAAATGAATTATCTGACAATGATAGTAATATGGTGGTTAATGTAAATGTTGTCTATAAAAATGATGAAAACACGTATTTTACTGATATAAACGATACAGACTGGTTCTACGAATCCGTAAAATACGTATATGACAATGGTTTGATGACAGGACTAAACGAAACAACCTTTGGACCATATGAAAATCTAGCCAGAGCACAATTTGCAGTTATCCTGCATCGAATGAATGATGAACCAAGTATCGAATATACAAACAAGTTCCCAGATGTAGCAAATGAACAATGGTATACAGATGCGATATTATGGGCAAGTGATATAGGAGTAGTCACAGGCTATAGCGACACAGGAAACTTTGGTCCTGGGGATAACATCAACCGAGAACAGATGGCGGTCATGATGTATCGCTATGCAAACTATCTAGGATATGATACAAGCGCAAGTGCTGACTTTTCAAAATTCAAGGATGCAAAGAATGTAAATGAGTTTGCCAAGGAAGCAATGACATGGGCAGTAGGAGCAGGGATCATCACAGGAAAAGACAACGAGACAAGACTCGATCCACAAGGCAGTGCATCAAGAGCAGAATGTGCAACGATCATCATGCGATTTATGGAATATTATAAATAATTAAAATACAGGGAGGACGTGTATGAGAAAAACAATCAATAGAATTTTAAAATACTGTGTAACTGTACTGATTAGCATCTCTATGATGACTCCTGTTTTTGCACAAGGAGTTCCATTCACAGATGTTCCAGTTGGTTCTTGGTTTTATGACTATGTCAAATATGTCAATGATCAAGGATTGATGACAGGTTTGGATGCAACAACATTTGGACCAACAGAGAATTTGGCAAGAGCACAATTTGCGACTATATTGTATAGAATGAATAATGAACCATCTGTACAGTATACAAACAAATTTCCAGATGTGGCGGATGGTCAATGGTATACAGATGCAATATTATGGGCTAGTAATGCCGGAATCGTTACAGGGTATTCAGATACCGGAAAATTTGGACCAGCAGATCCAATCAACCGAGAACAGATTGCAGTTATGATGTATCGATATGCAAACTATCTAGGATATGATACAAAAAAACAACAAAAACTGTATATTTTCTATGATGGTAGCAATGTTAATAGTTTTGCGATTGAAGCACTTGGTTGGGCAAGTGCACATGGTATTATTACCGGCAAAAATTATGGAACTTTATTAGATCCACAAGGATATGCGATTCGTGCAGAGTGTGCAACGATCATCATGCGATTTGTTGAATATGGTGAAGATGGATGCCCATTAGAATCTTATACTCCTCAATATATATATGGTAATTCAATTGATCAATATGGTAATGAGGTTTATCTTCAATCAAATGGCTGGTGTGAGGTTAAATTTGCTGATTCTGGCATAAGAAAAATAATCCAGACAAAAATAGAAAATGATGGGCGATTCTTTAAAGAAATGCATGAAGCCGGAGCTGTTGCTGAGCAAGAAATAATGGATCGTCTACTTAGCGGAGATTTTTCTGGACCAACTGGATATATGCTAGATAAAATTTATTATCTTGGCAAAGAATGGTGGCAGATTATTTGGAAAGAATAGTTTTTGCTTGTGAAAAAATAAAAGTATTTATCATATTTGACCCTTACGTTACGTAAGGGTTTAATATTATAATGTATGTTAAGGAGGAACTTCCAATGAAAGGTATTATTTTAGCAGGGGGTAGTGGAACTCGTTTATATCCACTGACAAAAGTAACAAGTAAACAATTATTACCAATTTACGATAAGCCAATGATTTATTATCCGATGTCAATTCTTATGCAGGCAGGAATTCGTGAGATTTTAATTATTTCTACACCGGATGATACACCTAGATTTAAAGAGTTACTAGGTGACGGACACCAGTTTGGGATTGAGCTTTCATATAAGGTACAGCCAAGTCCAGATGGATTGGCCCAGGCATTTATCTTAGGTGAGGAATTTATTGGAAATGACAGCTGTGCCATGATTTTAGGAGATAACATTTTCCATGGTCACGGTTTAACAAAACGTGTACGTGCTGCGGCAAAAAAAGAAAAGGGAGCAACAGTGTTTGGCTATTATGTTGAAGATCCTGAACGTTTTGGTGTTGTTGAATTTGATGAAAACGATAAGGTTATTTCGCTAGAAGAAAAGCCATTACATCCAAAATCTAATTATGCAGTCACTGGTTTGTATTTTTATGACAATAAAGTTGTAGAATATGCAAAGAGTTTAAAACCTAGTGCCCGTGGAGAATTAGAAATTACAGATTTAAATAGAATTTATTTAGAGAATGATGAATTATCTGTCACTTTGTTAGGAGACGGTTTTACTTGGCTAGACACAGGGACGCACGAATCTTTAGTTGATGCGACAAACTTTGTTAAAACTATAGAAGAGCATCAGCATAGAAAAATCGCTTGTTTAGAGGAAATTGCATATGATAATGGTTGGATTGATATAAAACAACTTGAAGAGACATATGAAATTTACAAGAAAAACCAATATGGTGCTTATTTAAAGAAAATTATGGATAGAAAATATATTAAAGGTGAGGAGGAGTTTAAAGGATGAAAGTAACAGAAACAAAAATTCCTGGAGTATTAATTATTGATACAGATGTATTTGGGGATCATAGAGGTTATTTTACAGAAACATATTCAAAACCAAGATATGAAAAATTGGGAATAACTGTAGATTTTGTTCAAGACAATATGTCTTTTAGTGCACAAAAGGGAACTCTACGAGGCTTGCATTGGCAAAATCCACCTTATGCACAATCTAAATTAGTATCTTGTACAAAGGGAAAAGTTATCGATGTTGCGGTAGATATTCGTAAAGGAAGCCCCACTTATGGTCAATGGGTTTCAGTTGAATTAAGTGCAGAAAACCATAGACAATTCTTTATTCCGCAGGGATTCGCTCATGGTTTCTTAACATTGACAGATGATGTAGAATTCAGATATAAAGTGGATAATGTCTATAATAAAGAATCAGAAGGTGGTATGCGATACGATGATCCAACAGTCCATGTTGACTGGGGTCAACTATTAAATGGTATCGAACCAGTTTTAAGTGAGAAAGATAAAATCGGACCTACATTAGAAGAGTCAGATAATCAATTTGTTTACGAGGAGGAATAAAATGAAGATTGCAGTTTTAATTCCTTGTTACAACGAGAGCTTAACTGTTGCTAAAGTTGTTAAAGATTATAAAGAAGCTTTCCCAACTGCGGATATATATGTGTATGATAATAATTCTACCGATGGTACAGATGAAATCGCACGAAAAGCTGGTGCAATAGTTAAATATGAGTATCAGCAAGGAAAGGGAAATGTTATTCGAAGTATGTTCAAAGATATAGACGCTGATTGCTATATTATGGCTGATGGTGACGATACTAATCCACCAGAACCAGAAATGGTAGATTTAATTTTACAAGGTAAAGCAGAAATGGTAATTGGTGATCGTTTATCAAGTACGTATTTTACAGAGAATAAACGTTTATTTCATAATTCAGGCAATCGAATTGTTCGTTGGCTAATTAATAAACTTTTTAATGTTCATGTAAAGGATATTATGACAGGAAGTCGCGCATTTAGTTATTCTTTCGTAAAAACATTCCCTGTATTATCTAAGGGATTTGAAATTGAAACAGAGATGACAATACATGCAGCAGCTAATAATTTGAGTATGGTAGAAGTGCCTGTTAATTATCGAGATAGACCAGAAGGTAGTGAATCGAAATTAAATACATACAGTGATGGAATAAAAGTATTAAAAACAATCGCTAGATTGTTTAAGGAATATAAGCCAACCGCTTTTTTTGGACTTTTTGCTTTGTTATTTCTGATTATTTCCGTTGCTTTTGGAGCCCCAGTATTTTATGAGTATTTCCAGACAGGATTGGTAGAACGTTTTCCTACACTGATTTTTTCTGGATTCATGTTAATTGTTTCTTTGTTGTTATGGATAACAGGGTTGATTCTAGAGGTCATTGTAAAGAAGAATCGACAAATGTTTGAGTTAGTATGGATAAGGACAAAACGTGAAAAAATTAATTAATCAGATTTTAAAATTTGGGGTAGTTGGTGGTATTGCTTTTATTATTGATTATTCTGTATTGTTTATTTGCACAGAATTTTTTGGTATCTATTATTTAATATCATCTTTAATTTCATTTTCTGTTTCTACAGTGTTTAACTATATTGCTAGCATAAAATGGGTTTTTGATGTAAATCAGAAAAAAAGCCAAAAGAAAAATTTTATTTTGTTTATAGTGTTTAGTGTAATTGGATTGGGCTTAAATCAGCTTATAATGTGGTTTGGTGTAGATATGTTGCACATTTACTATATGCTAGTAAAAATAGGAGCTACTGCCATAGTAATGGTATTTAATTTTATAACAAGGAAAATGTTTTTGGAATAGGAGGAGACATCAATGATAAAAGATAAAAAAAAGTTGATATTGAGTCTTCTGATCGATGTTCTTATTTTTGTTTTATGTTTATTGTCATTTAGAATTATTGGCACAAAATATATCTTTGTTTATGGTGCTCTATTAATAGGGTTGAATGCTCTATATTTTATCAATGAAGATGTAAGGAGAAAGATTTTATTATTATATTTTCAAACTATTGTAATAATAGTTGTAAGTATATTTACAGCACTATTTTTGCCTAATGCAACGATATTATTACCAATTAGTGTTATATTCATTTTTTCTTTATATCTATTGGTCGTTTCTAAGAAAGCAAACACAGTTTTTAATTTTATAATAAAATATAGATATTTAATTGCTTTAGCTATTTTTGTGATATGCGTATGCTTTCAAATCCATGGTAGCTCAGTTTCTTGGTATGAGGTAGCTATGGGAACAGGAAATCCATATGATAATGAATTATTTGGTGCAGCACGAGCCATAAGAACAGACGAATTCAACGTTCAATTACCATATTATTTTTCTCAGTACTATAATGATTATCAGCAAATTAGTTATCAGATGAGCATTAGTGGTCAAGATATGATTTTAGGATATAATGCTCCTGTAATTAATTTATTGTTAATTGGTAAACCCTTTACATGGGGATATATTTTGTTTGGGAATGCTTATGGATTGTCATGGTATTGGATGTCTAAATTACTTCTAGGAATGTTAGTTTATTTTGAAGTTTCTAAAATATTGACAAAGAATAACCTTATTTCATTCTTTGGAATGTTTTATGTTGTCTTTTCTCCGGCCATGCAGTGGTGGTTCTGCCCTCATATGTATGATGTATTTTTTTGGGGAGCAGCATTACTTGCGATAGGATATCACTTTTTTATAGGGGATGAAAAATGGAAAAAAGTTTTAACGACTGTCTTGGCGATTCAAGCATTTATTTGTTTTATTATTGCATTATTTCCTTCATTACAGGTATCAGTAGGGTTAATGGCTGTAGCAATTCTAATAGCTACTTTAGTTCGTGATAGAAAAGAAATTTCATTTAATAAAGTAGATATAGTTAGAGTTATAATTGTTGCGGTAGTTGTTTGCTTAGCCGTGGGAAGTTACTTGATTCCTGCTTTAGATGAAATAATGAAAACTTCATCGACAGTTTATCCAGGGTCAAGAGCTAGTTTAGGTGGAGATAGGAACTTTATAGATTTATTTTCAAATTTAATGTGCTATCTTACGCCATTTAAAGATTCTTCATTTACTGATAATTGTGCAGTTAGTACATTCAATCATTTTGGTTTATTCTGCATAATGCTGTATCCGTTCTTATTTTTTAATAAGAGAATAAAAGATAGAAAAGATTTAATTGTAGGTGGAACGTTTTTTGTTGTGCTATTGATACAAATTGAATTTATGCTTTTTGGTTTTCCTGAATGGTTGGCTAAAATCACTTTATTCTCTTATATCAATAGAATGAATTTAGCTTATGGACTAACAGCTTCATTATTTACTATTTGGACAATTAATTTCCTGGTAAAGAACAGAGAATCAATACAAAAACCACTGTTTGCTATTTTAATATTGGTTTATTCTTTATTAAACTATGTAGCATTGAGAGAGGAATATTTTACTTATATGCCGTCAATCTATTATATTGTTGCAATAGCTTTACTTATCTTTGCAATGTGGATGTTCGTTATAAAGAAATATTCATTTTCTGCAACTGTATTATCAGCTCTGATATTTGTATCCGGCATGACAGTTAATCCTGTTAGTATTGGTATCGAGGCAATTTCCAATCAAGAAGTAAATCCTACATTAGAACAGATTAGGCAAGAAGATCAAGATGCAACATGGATAGCAGTTGATTCGTTTTATAATCAAAACTTTTTATTGGCTAACGGAATTAAAGCAATTAATGCAGTTAACTTTTATCCAGACTTTGAAAAGTGGGAATTAATTGATGAAAATCATGAATATTCAGATGTATACAATAGATATGCTCATATAATTATTACGTTGACTGACCAACCTACAACAATGGACAATTCTACAGCACCGGATATGGTGAATTTGACTTTAAATGTCCAAGATATAAAGAAATGGAATGTTGATTACATTATGTCAACAGTTGATTATTCAAATCTGCTAGATCAGCAAAATATAGAGTATACAGAGGTATTTGTTGATTCAAACAATTATAATAGAATTTATAAAATAGAGGAGGAAAAATAAGATGAAATTTTTAGTAACAGGTGGAGCAGGATTTATTGGTGGAAACTTCGTTCATTACATGGTGAACAAATATCCAGAAGATATGATTGTAAATTTGGATAAATTGACATATGCAGGTAATTTGGAAACTTGTAAACCAGTTGAAGACAAACCAAATTATAAATTTGTCAAAGGAGATATTGCGGATAGAGAATTTATCTTCGATTTATTCGAAAAGGAAAAATTTGATGTTGTTGTTAACTTTGCAGCAGAATCTCATGTAGATAGAAGTATTGAAGATCCTGAAATCTTTGTAAAGACAAACGTTATGGGAACAACAACATTATTGGATGCTTGTGTAAAATATGGTATCAAACGTTATCATCAAGTTTCTACAGATGAAGTATATGGAGACCTTCCTTTAGATCGTCCAGATTTATTCTTCACAGAGGAAACACCACTTCATACTTCAAGTCCGTATTCTAGTGCAAAAGCTAGTGCGGATTTATTCGTATTAGCTTATCATAGAACATATGGTCTTCCAGTAACAATTTCTCGTTGTTCAAATAACTATGGACCATATCATTTTCCAGAGAAATTAATTCCATTAATTATTTCTCGTGCTTTAAATGATGAAACAATTCCTGTATATGGTACAGGAGAAAATGTTCGCGACTGGTTGCATGTATATGATCACTGCACTGCAATTGACTTGATCATTCGTAAAGGACGTGAGGGTGAAGTATACAATGTTGGTGGTCATAATGAAAGAACAAATTTACAGGTTGTTAAAACAGTTTTAAAAGCGTTGAACAAACCAGAAAGTTTGATTACATTTGTTACGGATAGAAAAGGACACGATATGCGTTATGCAATCGATCCAACTAAATTGGAAACAGAATTAGGCTGGGAACCAAAATATACATTTGACACAGGTATTCCAATGACTATTCAATGGTATTTAGATAACAAAGAATGGTGGGAAAACATTATCAGTGGTGAATATCAAAACTACTTTGATAAAATGTATGTAGAAAAAGGAAGAGCTAGTAAATAAGAGTTTTAAGATAAAGAATAAAAAGTTAGCTAATTTAACGTAGAGTGTGGTTTTAAAGAATAACGCTTTAACGTTTGTTGTGGTATAAGTAATAAAAAGATGGTATAGATAACAGAGCAGTCAGCCTGGAAATATACCATCTTTTCTTGTGCCAAAAAACATATTTCTACATATCTATGTGATTGATATGTACCCAATTTCCTAGACATGTATGAAGTTGATGATTCCATTGGATACGATCAGATATGTCCGAATCTTTCCGTTGATATGTGTGCCGGGCATGGCACGAATTCAGTTGGAGATAAACCAACCACAGGTAGTTACCGCCAAGTGTAGCGAACCACAAGTCGTTAACAGTGATATTGAGGATGGAGGAAGTGGTGTAGCGATTCTTTCGAGCGTACGAACAGAAACCGGATATAAGGCTAAATGGTGGATAAGGTTGCATATCAAACCGAAGTCCAAAAGGTAAACGTAAAACCAAGACAGTAAATCAGGATGTTGTGAAAGAAACAGGATTCGTGAATTACCCCGGGAGGTCTTGTGGACGATGAAATCCAATATCTTTAAAATCAGTGATGGTACCATCGGTTGAAAAAGGTTTACCACAAGAAGTCAGCTGAGGTCGTAGTATGTAGAGACATCTATACCAAAGGACCTAATGTTTATATGGCGCAACAAATTGCTTATGACAGGAAGTGCATTTCAACATTTGTTTACCAGCTTTGGTCTTTCCAGTTTTCACGAGCACGGGATGAAACTGTCCGCATTTTGGACAGTATTCAAAATGAAACTGGTTCATCTGCCTGTTGGTCTCGATAAAATCACGGATCATGAGAGAAACACGATCTTTCTGGTAAGCACAGAGCTGATTGGAGATGTTAGGAAGAAGATAGTTAGATTCAAAGTTGATTGACATAAAGGATACCTCGTTTCTTATCTTTATCTATAAGAAACCACCTTATTTGACATCATGTATGACAGTTATATCACATATCAACAAATTGAAGGCTAAGCGTTGTTTTATAATATAACATGTAGATAGTTATTAAGAACAATGTTAATATATACATAAAAGAGATAAGTGCAAAGAAAAAATTGATTTTTATCTCTAATGCTTTGTTCTTATTTGATTAATTGAAAAAGTATGGAAAAGTTAACTCAAAATGAAATGTTTGTTCATTTTAGTTTTTCAACTTGCGTTTTAGATATGAGGTGATTAAATGATTTTCCTACATAACATTTGATGTGGCGTTTAATTATCGCAGCAAGTAGAAAAATTGAATAACAGTTTTCATATATAATTCATATATAATATATGATATTAAAATTATGATTATTTTAAGGAGATGAATAATGTTATGAAGATTAAAACAATATCAATGTTAACTTTGAGTTGTTTATTAGCTTGTACTAATTTGAATGTATATGCAGAAGATGTTATAAACAATTCTGGTTACCAAAATGTTGATGCTCAGCAGGTTGCCGAGGGAGATATAGATATTAATGAAACAAATTTTCCAGATCCTAATTTTAGAGAATACATGAAAGATGAATGGGATATTGATAACGATAATAAAATCAATAAGTCTTTAGCAGATAATCTTTCTTATATTTCTGTAAGTAATCGTGAGATTAAAAGCTTAAAAGGGATAGAATTTTTTCCAAATTTACAACAAATCCTATGTGACTCTAATCAAATAGAATATTTAGATTTGAGTATGAATCCCAATCTAGATTTTTTATACTGTCGAGATAATAGAATAAGAAGTCTTGACTTAAGTCATAATCCTAAATTAGCTACATTATATTGTAGTAATAATGAACTGACAGAATTAGATTTGAGTCATAATCCAGAGTTGCTTGTTGCTTCTTTTGGGGGCAATCAAATAACAAGTATTGACTTAACAAAATGTAAAAAACTTCAGGAACTTGGATGTAGTGAAATGAATATAACTGAGTTAAATATTAGTGGTTTAACTGATTTACAAAAAATATCTTTATATGATACAGCTTTAACTCATCTAGATGTAAGTTCTAATACTAATTTAGTTCATCTAAGTATTGGGCTATCAAAATTATCAAATATCGATTTATCTCATAATTTAAAATTGAAAGAGTTATTTTTAGATGAGAATCAACTGAATACATTGTATTTGGGAAATAATACCGAATTAACAAATTTAACGTGTTATACGAATCACTTGCCATATCTTGATTTAAGCAATAATACGAAATTAAATATTTTGTATACATCTCCACAAGATATAAGTGTAGAATCATATAAAAGAAATGGAAAATGGATTGTAGACCTTTCAAACTATATACCACAAGAATATCTTTCTAGAGTAAGTATAGAAAGTGAAGAATGTAAATATAATCCAGTAAGTGGTGTTGTAGAACTACCAAGTAACGAAATAAGTTCTTTTGATTATACTTTTAAATGTATAGACAAAACGTTTGAGTATGATGAACAAGAAATGTATGTAGTGGCCAATATTAACTTTGTTGATGGGACAGAATTTCCTTTTAAGGATGTGTTTTTAAAGGACTGGTTCTACGAATCTGTAAAATACGTCTATGACAATGGACTGATGACAGGATTGAATGAAACGACCTTTGGACCATATGAAAATCTAGCCAGAGCACAGTTTGCCGTTATCCTGCATAGGATGAATGGTTCACCGGATATGGAATATACAAGCAAGTTCCCAGATGTAGCCGATAATCAGTGGTATACGGATGCGATCCTATGGGCAAGTGATATTGGAGTGGTCACAGGATACGAGGATACAGGAAAATTTGGTCCTGGAGACAATATCAACCGAGAACAGATGGCCGTGATGATGTATCGATATGCGAATTATCTTGGATATGATACAAGTGCAAGAGCCGACATAAGCAAATATACAGATGCAGGCAATGTAAATGAGTTCGCCAGAGAAGCAATGTCCTGGGCAGTTGGAGAAGGGATTATCACAGGGAAATACAATGAAACCCAGCTGGATCCACAGGGGAATGCGAGCCGTGCTGAATGCGCAACGATCATCATGCGATTCATGGAATATTATAAGTAATTACTTTGGTTTGATATAAAAAGAAAATGTTATTGGACTCATTTATATTCATGTAGAAAAAGATATTCAATCATATATTTCTGTAATAAGGATATTCTATTTTTTGCTATGTATGGAGAAAACTTAAAAATATCTAGGATTTTATATTTATAAGGTTTTAGAGTAGTTGGGATTTTATAAGTCAGATGATAGTAATGAGAAGTGTTGATGAAAACATATGGATTGAATGCTAACACAAAACTTGATATAGATAATTTTTTGATACATTATCTAACTTGAATTACCTGAATATAGAGTTGTATAAAAAAGATAGCATAAAATATCTTGTGTAAATTCGTTTTTCTGGAAATGTAGAAAAAAAGGTATATCCTTAGTAAAATTAGTTCGACCAAAAACAATTT
>ENA-OPSC01000163-OPSC01000163.1-human-gut-metagenome-genome-assembly--contig:-NODE-163-length-36320-cov-4.881373_pt1 | contig 36320 bp, 20 predicted proteins | sample MGYA00241800_ERZ501891 | MGnify/ENA primary metagenome ERZ501891 (study PRJEB25962, sample SAMEA2042407) | human gut metagenome | biome: human gut; feature: human-associated habitat; material: faeces...
ATGGAGCTGACTGTTACTAATAGGTCGAGGGCATAACCAAAGCAGTGATAGGTAAATGGATGATGATGTTGGTTTTAACTGTATGTAGTTTTGAAAGTATATAGAATAGAAGATAGTTTTGTAGGGAAGCAGTACTCAGGTGAGTATTGCTTTTTTGTTTTATAAAAAATTATAATAAAAAGATCCGAAAGCGACAAAAATAATATACATTTTGAAGCGGAAAGTACAAAAAAATGGTATAAAAGTGCAAATACAATTAGCAAAAAAGCATATAAAATACTGAATTGTAACAAGAGTTTTATTAGAAAGTTGCAAGGAGGAAGAAGATGAAAAGAAAATTAGTAACAAAGTTGTTGTGCCTGGTACTTGCATCAACTGTTGTTGCTACAATGGCTCCTGTGAATTTCTACACAGTTAGTGCAGAGACTCAGGATCAAAGTGAGGATGTTGCAGTACAGGCAGAACCAAGAGTTGTATTGCAGGATGGGATCAATGATCAGTGGACGCAGGAAGCAAGCAGTGTAGTCGGCAGTGATGCAGTGTGTGCTGTGGAGGATGGATGGCTTCATATTAAGTCAGGTTCAGGAAATGGAAATAATCCGGGAACAAAACCGGCCATATTTGTGAATCCAAATAAATTTAATTTTGATGAAGCCGGATACTTCGAATTTACTATGAAGTCAGCAAATGTAAATACCAGCACAGCAGGTGACCGATTTGGTGTCTATCTTGGTTATGATGGCGATAGCAAAGGCATGATGATCGGGTATGATGACCAGGGATGGTTCTGGCAGAAGTATGGAGCATCAGGAGATCCATGGTATTCAGGAACCAGAGTAGCAGCTCCGGCACAGAATGCAGAAGTAAAGGTAAAACTTTCATGGACAGCTGATAAAAAGGTGACTGTTGAGATTAATGGAGCTACTGTCTTTACGGCAGAAGATTTCAGTGGAATTGCAGATCTTGGAAATAAGATTGCGATCAAAGGCGGAAGTTATGCAAATGCATCCGCAGTGACGAATGTATATCTGAAGAACATTCATTATACAGGACAGGCTGCGGCAGAGACTTATGCAGTCAGCGGAGTTGTTAAAGATGCTGAAGGAAATGCAATCGCAGGTGTAAAAGTACAGGTTGATGATCAGCAGGTAACAACAGATGCGAGTGGAAATTATACGCTGAATCTTACAAGTGGTACATATAATATGTCTATTATGAAGGGCGGTTATAATACGGTTCAGAAGACTGTTACAGTAGGAACAGAAGCTGTTAATGTAGAAGATATTGTCCTTGAGGCCGAGGCAGAAGTTGCTACAAAGAAGCTTTCTACATCTGATATGGATGTTTATGCTTCAACAACATTCCCAAGTGTTGTTAAGTATGAAATGAAAAAAGGGAGTCTGAAAGGTAAGACATTTTACGGACAGACTGATAAGATCAATACAGTCAAGATCAATGGAACTGCAGTTGAATTATCAGATGATGATGTAAAGGCCACATTTGCAGATAATAAGGCAACTTATGTTATGACTGTAAAAGGCACTGATATTGATGCAGTAATCACTGCAGAGTTAGTTGCAAAAGATAATACGTTGGCTTTTAATATTACTAAAATTGAAAATAAGCTGGAGGATACAGCAACAGGACACCCGATCCAGACGATCGAAATTCCGAATCAGAGCCTGATTTCTGTAAGAAGTAATCAGAGCGGTGCTAATTTCAAAGGTGCGGCAATGTCTTCCAATACAAGAGTCAGTGGAGATGAATATGTAGAAGTTACAGACGCTGCTTCCCTGAATCAGGATTATATGTATGGATTTGTTTCCAATGATGAGATGAGTGCCGGTCTGTGGAGTAACTCTGAGAATGACGGACGTTCTGTAGCGACAACTGTTACAGGTGGTTCAAGAAATACACGTGTTCAGGCAGTTACGACACAGAAAGAAGATTATGTATCGCTGGGACTTGGAAGTACTGCATGGTATTACCATCGTGTAGTGACTGATTCACAGAACAGAAGCTATGTAGTAGACGAGACAGAGATGCCAAAGGCAAAAGTAATCATTGCCGGAGATATGAATGATGACGATCAGATCGACTGGCAGGATGGTGCAGTTGCATTCCGTTCTATTATGAACAATCCATATAAGAGTGAAGAAGTACCGGAACTGGTTGCTTACCGTATTGCAATGAACTTTGGTGGACAGGCTCAGAATCCATTCCTGACAACACTTGATAATGTCAAGCGAGTTGCATTAAATACAGATGGACTCGGACAGTCTGTTCTGTTAAAGGGATATGCAAATGAAGGTCATGATTCCGCACATCCGGACTATGCTGATATCGGTAAGAGAATCGGTGGAGCAGATGATATGAATACACTGATGACAGAGGGTGCAAAGTATGGAGCCAAGTTTGGTATTCATGTCAATGCAGGAGAAATGTATCCGGAAGCAAAAGCATTTAAGGATGATAATGTACGCCGCTATGCAGATGGCAGTCTCAGATACGGCTGGAACTGGCTGGATCAGGCAGTTGGCCTGGACAGTATCTATGATCTTGCAACAGGTGAACGTGAGGCAAGATTTGATGCACTGGAAAAACTGGTCGGAACTAATCTGGATTTCGTATATGTAGATATCTGGGGAAATAATACAGGAAGCAGTAATGATGATTCCTGGCAGACACGTAAGCTTTCCAAAGAGATCAATGATAACGGATGGCGTATGGCAAATGAATGGGGAGTTGCAAATGAATATGATGCAACATTCCAGCACTGGGCAACAGACCTTACCTATGGTGGATATAACCAGAAAGGTGAGAACAGTGAGGTTATGAGATTCCTCCGTAACCATCAGAAAGATTCATGGGTTGCTGATTATCCGTCTTATGGCGGTGCAGCAATGATGCCATTGCTTGGCGGTTATAATATGAAAGATTTTGAAGGATGGCAGGGACGTAATGATTACGATACTTACATCACGAATCTTTATACTCATGACCTGACAACCAAATTTATCCAGCATTACAAGATTGTAAAATGGGTAGATGGAGATCCGGTTACAGCAGGAGCTGCAACAAACTGGGTACCGGATATGGAGATCACTCTGAAGGATAATGATGGAGATACACTGGTACTGACCAGAGGATCTAATGATTTCAGCAGTGATGCCTACCGAGAAAGAACAATGACCCTGAACGGAAAAGTGATCGCACAGGGAGCACCTTCCAGAGGAGACAGATCCGATTCTGATATTCAGAATGGAAGAAATAAAGGAACAGAAAGTTATCTGCTTCCATGGATCTGGGATTCAGAGAGCGGTGAAAAAGTTGCAGCATCCAAAGAAAAGCTGTATCACTGGAATACAGCCGGAGGAACAACAACATGGGAAGTTCCGGACGGATGGGAGAATCTGAAAAATGTTAAGGTTTATAAGCTGACAGATCTTGGAAAGACAGATGAGAAGACAGTTGCAGTAAAGAATGGAAGAATTACACTGGAAGCAGAATCTGAAACTCCATACGTAGTATGCAAAGGTGAAGAAAATAACCTGAAAATCACATGGAGTGAAGGAATGCATATTGTAGATGCAGGCTTTAACGGCGGATCAGATTCACTGGAAAGGAACTGGAAGAAATCCGGTGATGGTGAAGCAACTATTGCAAAGAGCCAGTACAGCAATCCAATGCTGAAACTGAGTGGAAAAGTATCCATGACACAGGAACTGACAGACTTAAAGGCAGGTCAGCAGTATGCGGTTTTAGTTGGTATTGATAACCGCAGTGATGCGAAAGCGGCAATAACAGTCAAAAACGGTGACGATGTACTTGCAACAAATTACACGACACGTTCTATTGCGAAAAACTATGTAAAAGCCTATACGCACAGCAATTCCAGTGCAACAGTAGATGGAAGCAGTTATTTCCAGAATATGTATGTATTCTTTACAGCACCGGAAAGCGGTAAGGTTACACTGACACTTTCAAAAGAAGCAGGAAAGGGAGATTCCTATTTTGATGATGTACGTGTAGTAGAAAATGATTCTCATAATATTACAACGAACGATAAAGGTGAAGTTGTAAGATTTGAGCAGGATTTTGAGACAAATGTACAGGGAATTTATCCATTTGTTGTTGGCGGAATTGAAGGTGTTGAAGATAACAGAATCCATTTATCTGAAAGACATGATAAATATACTCAGGCCGGATGGGATGTAAAACTGATGGATGATGTCCTGGACGGTGACTGGTCAGTGAAGATTAATGGACTGACGCAGAGAAGCAAACTGGCATACCAGACGATTCCTCAGAACTTCCGTTTTGAGCCAGGTGTTACATACAAAGTAAGCTTTGATTATCAGGCAGGAAGTGACGATACTTACGGTGTTGTTGTAGGTGCAGGTGAGTATACAGGAGCAACCAATCTGGAAACATTGAAAAAATCACTGGGAACAACTGCTCATTATGAGAGAGAAATCGTTGGTGATATTACAGGTCAGACATGGTTTGGTATTTACTCAACAAGCACAGCACCAGATCTGCAGGGCGTAAATTCAAGTTCTGCACAGGCCAACTTTGGTGGATACAAAGAACTGGTTCTTGACAATCTTGTGATTGAAAAAGTTGAGCAGAATATAACGATTGATACACTGAAAGATCTGATTGCGACGGCAGAAGGATACAATAAAGAAGATTATACTGCTGCTGACTGGAAGAAGCTGGATGATGCTCTTACCAAGGCAAAGGTTGCAGTGAACAGAGATAAGACATCAGCAGATGAAATCGAAAGTGCATATTATGCACTGAATGGTGCAATTAATTATATTGCTTCGATTGATACAAATGAAGAAAGCAGTACGAAGAATGATATTTCTGTTGAAGGCGTGATCGCAACAGCAGGAAGCGAAGACGGTGGAACATACGGAAGTAATATTGGAAAAGCAGAATATGTTCTTGATAATGATGTGACAACTGCATGGATGACAGCTTATTCAGGATATGCTACAACAATCAAGAATGGAGAGGGATGGATTGACCTTCAGTTCCCGGAGGCACATACAGTTGACGGACTTCGTTATCTGCCAGGACCGGTTACAGCTGGAGCCTTGGTTACAATTGCTGATTATGAGATTTATGTTAAGACAGCAGATTCAGCGGATTATGTAAAGGTAAGCGATGGAACATGGGAGAATACTTCTTCCTGGAAGATGGCAAAATTTGATCCGATTGAAAATGTAACAAATGTGAAACTGCTTGCTAAATCTACCAAGGTATATAACTGGTGGGCAATGGCAGCAGAAATCCGTATCACCAGTGCAGCAGAAGCAACGACAGATACAGAAGTAGTAGATAAGAGCGGACTGACAGATGCACTTGCTGAAGCAAAAGCATTAAATGAAGCTGATTATACTGCAGAGAGCTGGGCTGTTCTTCAGACAAAGATTGAAGCAGCAGAGGCAGTTGTAAATAATGCAGATGCGACTAACTATGATGTTCAGCTTGCACTTGCAAATCTGGTAGATGCAATCAGTGGGCTGGAAGCAGCGGAGACTCCTGAACCGACACCGGCTGATAAGGACAAACTTACAGAAGTTGTCAATAATTGTGCAGGATTAGAAGAGAAAAACTTTACAGCAGACAGTTGGAAAGTTTACAAAGCTGCTTATGAAAAGGCAATGGCAGTTCTTGCTGATGAAAATGCATCTCAGGCAGATGTAGATGCAGCAGTTGCAGCACTTAAAGCAGCTTATGCAGGTCTTGTAAAAGCAGATGATGGAAATGGTGGAAACAATAACCAGGGAAATAATAACCAGGGCAATAATAAGGGTGATAATGTAAATAAGCCTGGAACACCGAACAATACAAATGCAGCAGGTAAGAACAATACGACAAATAAAGGTACAGTGAAGACTGGAGATACCGCACCATTTATGGCAATGATCGTAACAATTCTTGCAGCAGCAGGAGTGATCTTCGGAACAGTTGCTCAGAAGACCAGAAGACGCAGAAATCGTAAATAAATAATGAAACTGACAGATATCTGAAGTTAATAGAACAGATGGTCAGATGAAAATGAAGAAGAGTCAGAACACCGGAGAGTGTGATGACTCTTCTTTAATTTTATCATTTTTAGCAGAATGATAAAATTAAATTGACAATGATAAAATTAAAAGATATACTATACCTGTGTCAGATTAAGGACGATTTGGAAAGATCAGATTATAGTTTGTTGTGGGTGATGAGCCAATAATAAGAAAAAGAGCAGGATAATGGAGAGCGTGCATGAGAAAATTTGATTATCGTGAGGAATGGAAAGCATTACTCACACCGGAAATAGTATCTTATCTATCACAGATACATGAATTTAAAGGAGAACAGACACTATTTATTGAATCCAAAGCAGACACGTTAACGCAGTTGGTTGAGATTGCAAAAATTCAAAGTACCGAAGCATCGAATAAGATCGAAGGAATTTATACGTCAGATGAAAGGCTAAGAGCATTAGTTAAAGATACAACGAGACCAAAGACCAGAAGTGAACGTGAAATAGCCGGATACAGAGATGTGTTGAATACAATTCATGAAAATCATGATTATATTCCACCGAAATCGACCATCATTTTGCAGTTACATAGAGATTTATATAAATTTGAAGGGGCAGATACAGGCGGAAAATATAAAGTGGTTGACAATATTATAGAGGAAGAGGATTCTACAGGAAATAAATCAATCCGATTTAACCCAGTTCCGGCATGGGAGACACCAGAAGCAGTTGAAGAATTGTGCAGATCATTTGAAGAAGCACTTTATATGGAGCAGATAGATCCACTTATTTTGATCCCGATGTTTATTCTTGATTTTTTGTGTATTCATCCTTTTAGTGATGGGAATGGGAGGATGAGTCGTCTACTTACTTTATTATTATTATATAGAGCCGGATATATTGTCGGTAAATATATCAGTATTGAAAAACTGATAGAAGATACAAAAGAAGTTTATTATGATTCTTTACAGAAAAGTTCCATAAAGTGGCATGAAAATGCGAATGATTATGAACCGTTTGTAAAGTATATGCTGGGGGTGATTGTGGCGGCATACAGAGATTTCTCGTCGAGAGTGAAATGGCTGACGACAGAAAACTTATCCAAACCTGAAAGAATAAGAGAAATAATACGGACTACCATGGGGACGATTACAAAATCAGAACTTTTAAAAAGATGTCCTGATATCAGTCAGGTAACAGTGCAGAGAACCCTTGCAGAATTGATGGAAACCGATGAAATAACCAAAATTGGTGGTGGAAGATATACAAAGTATACCTGGAATAATAAATAATTGATTGGAGAAATGATATGATTACAGGAGAATTAAAAAATAAAATTGACGCATTATGGGATATTTTTGCAGCAGGAGGACTGGTGAATCCATTGGAAGTAATTGAACAGATTACCTATCTGATGTTTATTCATGATTTAGATGAGGCTGATAATACACGGGCAAAAGAAAGTGCCATGCTGGGATTGCCTTATCAGAGTATTTTTTCAGAAGAAGTGAAGATTGGAGAAAGAACAATCAGTGGGAATCAGTTAAAATGGTCGGTATTTCATGATTTCCCGGCTGACAGAATGTATTCTGTGATGCAGGAATGGGTCTTTCCTTTTATTAAAACGCTGCACAGTGATAAGAACAGTGCTTATTCTAAATATATGGATGATGCAATCTTTAAATTGCCTACACCATTAGTATTATCAAAGGTAGTAGATTCTCTGGATGAGATTTATGCGGTGATGAATGAAATTCAGACGACTGATGTGCGAGGAGATGTCTATGAGTATCTTCTTTCCAAGATTGCACAGTCCGGGCGGAATGGACAGTTCAGGACACCAAGACATATTATTCGTATGATGGTAGAGTTGATGGATCCGTCCAGTGACGAGATCATCTGTGACCCGGCATGTGGAACATCGGGATTTTTGGTAGTGGCTGGTGAGTATTTGAAAGAAAAGAAAAAAGAAGAAATTTTCTATGATAAGAAGAAAAAAGATCACTACATGAATCATATGTTCCATGGGTATGACATGGATCGTACCATGCTTCGTATCGGAGCGATGAACATGATGACGCATGGGATTGACAATCCTTTTATTGAGTACAGAGACAGTTTGTCGGATCAGAATCAGGATAAAGAACAGTATTCTCTTGTACTGGCAAATCCACCTTTTAAGGGAAGTCTTGATGCGGAATCAGTGTCGGGAGATTTGCTGAAAGTATGTAAGACAAAGAAGACGGAACTTCTTTTCTTAACTTTATTTTTGCGTATATTAAAAATTGGTGGACGTTGTGCATGTATTGTACCGGATGGAGTGTTATTTGGTTCATCCAAAGCACATAAATCTATTCGAAAAGAAATTGTAGAAAATCAGCGTTTAGAGGCAGTAATTTCCATGCCATCCGGTGTATTCAAACCATATGCAGGAGTATCCACTGCAATTTTGATATTTACAAAGACAGAACATGGTGGAACAGATCATGTATGGTTCTATGATATGAAAGCTGATGGATTTAGCTTGGATGATAAGCGGACTCCTGTTGCGGAAAATGATATCCCGGACATTATAGAAAGATTCAAAAATCGTGAAAAAGAAGTGGACAGAAAGCGTACAGAGCAATCTTTCATGGTTCCGAAAAAAGATATTGTAGAAAATGAGTATGATCTCAGTATTAATAAATATAAAGAGGTAGAATACATCCCGGTAGAGTATCCACCGACTTCTGAAATTATGGCGAATATTCGGGAACTTGAAAATGAAATCGGAAAAGAAATGGATGAACTTGAAAAGTTATTGAAAATGTAGAGGGAATTAATTTCAACACAGCCTCAATATAGTTATTCTCAACAGGCAATAGATTTTATTTATGATGAAATAAAAAAGCACCGAGTACGATACTCAATGACTGGAAGAATAAATTATCAAAAAAATAGCCAACTCCAGGAGCAAAGGATTTTAAGTATTGTATATACCTACTCCCATTCGGAAACCCAGCTTTATTCCTTCACAAGTTGACTATTAATTGTATTATCATAATAATTACATTTGTCAAGACTTATGATGAAGTAGGCTGATACAGTGTGGGAAGTTTAAGGTTTTATGGTGGATAATAAAAATAAGAAAGGAAAAGCAAATTGTAATTTGTGGGGATGATAGATGGATTCGATGAAGTTAGAAGATTGTTGTGAAATACTTGATTCGCAACGAGTTCCAATAACTGGTAGTGATAGAACCTCTGGAGATTATCCATATTATGGAGCAAATGGAATACAGGATTATGTTGATGATTTTATTTTTGATGATGAACTTGTATTGCTTGCTGAAGATGGTGTAAACTTCGGATCAAAAACACGACCAATTGCTTATAGAGTTTCAGGAAAATGTTGGGTAAATAATCATGCTCATGTTTTGAAACCTAAAGCTGGATTGGATGTAGATTACTTATGCTATTCACTGATGTTCTATGATGTTGGTGGAATGGTAAATGGTGCAACAAGACAGAAACTTACGCAGGCTGCGATGAGGCAGATGATTATTCCTAAGAGAAGTCTAGATGAGCAAATTGAGATTGTTAACATCATTAAGAAGGTTCAGGGGGTGATTGCTTCAAGGAAGGAAGAACTTGAGCAATTAGACCTCTTAATCAAAGCCCGATTTGTCGAGTTGTTCGGAGATATTAATATCAATGATAAAAATTGGAAATATGAGCCTTTAGGAGAACTTTGTACCATTGTTAGAGGCGGTTCACCAAGACCAATAGAACAATTTTTAGGTGGTGATGTGCCTTGGATAAAAATAGGTGATGCAACGGATGGAGATAGTATTTATTTAAACTCGACTAAGGAACACATCATTCAAGAAGGTATAAAGAAGAGTAGGCTCGTAAAGGAAGGAAGCTTGATATTTGCAAACTGTGGAGTTTCGTTAGGGTTTGCGAGGATTATTACTTTTGATGGTTGCATTCATGATGGCTGGCTTGCGATGGAAGATATAGACGAAAGACTTGATAAAGTATTCCTGCTGCAAGCATTAAATCAAATGACAGAGCATTTTAGAGCAATTGCACCAGCAGGAACACAACCTAATCTAAATACAGCCATAATGAAGGCATACAAACAGGTAATACCACCTATAGAATTACAAAGAGAATTCATAAATTTTGCTAAACAAGTCACCAAATCAAAAGTTGCAGTGCAGAAAGCATTGGATGAAACACAGATATTATTTGATTCATTAATGCAGGAGTATTTTGGATAAAATTTCTTGATTGTATATGAGAGGAAGATGTTATGCAAGAAAGTGATAAAATTCAAGTATATGATAATCAACCAATTAGAACAGCGTGGGATGAACAGAATGAAGAATGGTATTTTTCGATCGTAGATGTCGTAAGTGTATTAACAGATCAACCGGACAGAAGGCGTGCAGGAAAGTACTGGAGTGTTTTAAAGACTCGACTTAAAAAGGAAGGAAGTCAGTTGCCTACAAATTGTAGTCAACTGAAACTAAAAGCAGATGATGGGAAACGTTATAAAACTGATGTGGCAAATACTGAGCAATTATTGCGTATAATTCAATCTATTCCATCTAAAAAAGCGGAACCCTTTAAACTCTGGCTGGCACAGATTGGACGAGAAAGAATAGAGGAAACCATTGATCCTGAATTAACCATTGATCGGGCATTAGATACATATTCTAAAAAGGGTTATCCTGCAGATTGGATTAATCAGAGGTTACAAACTATCCGAGCTAGAAAAGAATTGACAGATCAATGGCAGACTCATGGAGTTGAAAAGGGAAAGGAATATGCAATTCTGACAGATGAGGTAACGAGAGCCTGGTCGGGAATGAATACTAGACAGTATAAAAATCTAAAGGGATTAAAAAAAGAAAATCTCCGTGATAATATGAGTACACTTGAACTTGCATTAAATATGTTGGCAGAAGCAACGACAACAGAACTTACAAAAGTGCAGAATCCACAGGGATTGGAAGAAAATAGAATTGTTGCCAAGACCGGCGGAAAAATTGCTGGAGACGCAAGAAGACGAATAGAACAAGAAACTGGAACACCCGTAATAACAAGCCAAAATGCAAATAATTTAAGTTCGATCGTGACAGGAATGATCGAAGGGGTTATAGAAAAAGAAGATAAGTAAATAAAGTATTGCAAATGTGGTGAAGGATGCTGGTATCTTGAGAGGAGATAGTAGCATGGAAGAAAAAGTTGTAATTATATTAAATGAAATGTCAGAGTATCTTTCAATTTCTCAAATGAAAAAATTACAGGAAGTAATTTTGAAAACATTTTCAGAAAATGAAGCAAAAAAGCAGGAAATATCTAATCATGATTTTTTGAAAATGTTTTTAGACGCTAAGAAAATCGAAGGATGCTCTGAAAGAACAATACAATATTACAAGGTTACTGTGGAACATTTACTATCCAAGATAGAAGAAAGTGTAAGAAAGATTACAACAGAAGAAATACGTGCATATTTAGCAGATTATCAGAAATGGAATAATTGTTCAAATGTTACGATCGATAATATTAGGAGAAATATTTCAAGCTTCTTTTCATGGTTGGAGGAAGAGGACTATATTCTTAAAAGTCCAATGAGAAGGATTCATAAAATTAAAACAAAAACGGTAGTTAAAAGCGTAATTACCGACGAAGGAATAGAAAGGCTTCGAGATAATTGTATGGAGAAGCGAGACCTGGCGATAATAGATTTATTGTATTCTACTGGAATCCGAGTCGGTGAACTTGTGAATCTTAATATAGATGATATTGATTTGGAAGGGCGAGAATGTATTGTTTATGGAAAAGGTGATAAAGAAAGACGAGTATATTTTGATGCAAAAGCAAAAGTACATTTGCAGGAATATATTGAAAGGAGACAGGATAATAATCAAGCACTTTTTGTAACATTGGACGCACCTCATGATCGGTTAAAGATAAGCGGAGTGGAAATTAGACTACGACAGTTGGGAAGAAGACTTGATTTGGAACGAATACATCCACATAAGTTCCGAAGAACAATGGCTACAAGAGCGATTGATAAAGGGATGCCAATTGAGCAGGTACAAAAAATACTGGGACATTCGCAAATAGATACAACGATGCAATACGCGATGGTAAATCAGAATAATGTAAAGTCGTCACATCAAAAATATATGTCATAAAAAATGCAAAAACGTTTTCAAATTGTAATTTGCTGAAAAAAATATATGGTTAGGGTAAAACTTGAAGATGTTTGTGAACGAGGAACATCAAATTTGAAAATGTCAGATGTTACAGATTTATCAGGAAACTATCCCATATATGGAGCGGCTGGATATATAGGGAATGTCGATTTCTATCATCAGATAAATCCATATGTAGCTATTGTAAAGGATGGTGCAGGAATTGGAAGAGCAATGTTATGCCCAGCTCAATCATCGATTATTGGAACAATGCAATATTTATTGCCGAAAAAAAATATTCTTCCTCGATATCTTTATTACGTTGTAAAATATATGCATTTAGAAAAATATTTTACAGGTGCAACAATACCACATATTTATTTTAAAGATTACAAAAATGAAACATTTAATTTAGAGGCTCTCGAAAGACAAAAAGAAATTGTTACGGTGCTTGAAAAATGTGAAAAAGTAATAGAATACAGAAAACGTGAATTAAATGAGTTGGATAGTTTAATTAAAGCCCGATTTGTAGAGATGTTTTATGAAAAAGGGTATCCTGTTCTAAAATGGAATGATGTTTTTATTACTACTACAGGAAAATTAGATTCAAATGCTTCAGTTGAAAAAGGAGCATATCCATTTTTTACTTGTTCAAAAGAGCTATTGAGAATTGATACATATGCATTTGATCAGGAGGCTTTACTTTTGGCAGGAAATAATGCAGCAGGAAAGTATGACGTTAAATATTATGCTGGCAAGTTCAATGCTTATCAGCGTACATATGTACTCAGTTTAAAAGAAAATTGGTCATATAGGTTATTTCAATATCAGTTAGAGGACAAGCTGGAATATTTACAACAACAATCTTTAGGTGGGTTGACGAAGTATCTTACTCTTAAAATACTGGGAGAATTGGAGTTTGTGATTCCACCTGAAGAACTGCAAAGTGAATTTGAGATATTCGTCACCCAAGTCACCAAATCAAAAGTTGTTTAACCAAAAGCATTTTAAAACTCCCACTTTAGTGGTATCATTATAGTAATTATTATCAAGGAAGCGAGTACCAGATCATCTTTCAAATGAAAGTAAAGTCAACGGAGGGGCGAGGTATGGTTACAAATTTCGATTATCTAAAAAATGAGTCAAAATTTTCTGCTTTTGCGGACGTTGCGATATCTGCTGAAAGGGTTATTCTTATTGATCCGGAAGCTTGTATCCTGAACTGTCGTCGTGCCATGGAATTTGCAGTTAAGTGGATGTATTCAGTAGATGTAGAGCTTGAAATGCCTTATCAGGATAACCTTCAGAGCTTGATGAATGTAGGGGAATACAGACAGATTGTAGGTTCTGATATTTGGAAAAGAATGGATTATATCCGCAGATGTGGAAATAATGTAGCACATAGCAACAGAAAGTTAGGAAAAGATGAGGCGATGCTTTGTCTTGAAAATTTATATATTTTTCTTGATTATGTGGCGTATTGTTATGCAAAGGAATATGAAGAACGTGATTTTAATCCAACATTGATCACGTTGAGAGCTAAAAAAGCAAAGGAATCCAAAGAAGCTGCTGATGCGATAAAAGAAGAATTAGTAAAAGAGCAGGAAAAGACAGCTCAGCAGGGACTTGATCTGCAGAAGTTACTGAAAGAAAATGCTTCATTGAAGGAAGAACTTTCAGCAAGAAGACAGGAGCAGCAGCAGACCTATACACCAAAGCCGCTTGATCTGTCAGAATATGATACAAGAAAGCTCTATATAGATGCTATGCTTACAGATGCCGGATGGACAGAAGGAAAGGACTGGATAAATGAAGTCCCTCTTTCAGGAATGGCAAATAAATCAGGAACAGGTTATGCAGATTATGTTCTTTATGATGATATGCACCGACCGCTGGCAATTATTGAAGCGAAGAGAACGTGTGCAGATGTGGCTGTGGGACGGCAGCAGGCAAAGTTATATGCAGATATTATAGAAAAAGAGTGTGGAAGAAGACCGGTTATTTTCCTTACGAATGGATTTGAAACGCATATTATAGACGGACAATATCCTGAAAGAAAATGCTCTTTCATTTATTCAAAAAGAGATCTGGAAAAGTGGTTTAATCTGCTGGCGATGAGGACAAGCCTTAAGAATGTTACGGTGGATAAAAATATCGCAGGACGCTATTATCAGGAGGCGGCAATTAAGGCAGTATGTAGCAGTTTAGATGAAAAGAACCGCAGAAAAGCATTGCTTGTTATGGCAACAGGATCAGGTAAGACAAGAACGGTGATTGCTTTATGTAAGATTCTGTTGGATGCCGGGTGGGTAAAGAATATTTTATTCCTTGCAGACCGTAATTCTCTTGTTACGCAGGCAAAGAGAAGTTTTGTTAATCTGCTTCCCAGTCTTTCCTGCACAAATCTTGTAGAAGAGAAAGATAATTATAATGCACATTGCGTCTTTTCTACGTATCAGACGATGATCAACTGCATTGATGTTGTAAACGATAAAGAGGGGAAGCTTTTTACCTGTGGTCACTTTGATCTTGTGATTTGCGATGAGGCACACCGGTCGATCTATAATAAATATAAGGATATTTTCCATTATTTTGATGCTCCATTGATAGGATTGACAGCAACCCCCAAGTCTGAAATTGACAAGAATACCTATGAGGTGTTTGAATTAGAAGATGGGGTGCCGACTTATGGATATGATCTTGCTCAGGCGGTAAAAGATGAGTATCTTGTAGATTATATTTCGATTGAATCAAAGTTAAAATTTATTGATCAGGGAATTGTCTATGATGAATTGTCGGAAGAAGAAAAAGAAGAATATGAAAGAACCTTTGTGGATGAAGAGGGCAAGATTCCTGAAGTTATTTCTTCCTCTGAATTAAATACCTGGATTTTTAATGAAGATACGATCAGGCAGGCATTAAATATTTTAATGACAGAAGGAATTAAGATTGAGTATGGTCAAAAATTAGGTAAGACAATTATTTTTGCGAAGAATCATAATCATGCAGAAAAGATACTGGAAGTATTTAATAAAGAGTATCCATATCTTCCAGATTATGCACGAGTAATTGATAATCGAATGACCTATGCACAAAGTGCGATTGATGAGTTTGCGGATCCGAAAAAGATGCCACAGATTGCAATTTCAGTTGATATGTTGGATACAGGGATTGATGTACCGGAGATTTTGAATTTGGTCTTTTTCAAAAAAGTCATGAGTAAGGCAAAATTTTGGCAAATGATCGGACGCGGTACAAGACTTTGTCCGGAGCAGTTGGATGGTGAGGATAAACAGAAATTTTACATTTTTGATTTCTGTGGGAATTTTGAATTTTTCCGTTTAAATAAGGGACGGGCATCGGCGAAGATGATCGCTCTTCAAAGTGCAGTTTTTAATTTGAAGTTTGAAATTACATATCAGCTTCAGTCGGCAGAATATCAGACAGATCGCCTGATTGCATACAGAAATGCTCTGGTCATGGAAATGAGCGAAAGAGTACAGAAATTACCAAGAGATAATTTTGCAGTACGGCAGCACCTGAAATACGTTGAAATGTATTCTGATGAGACGAATTATCAGGCTCTTACTTATGGAGATACCGTGACTGTAAAAGAGGAAGTTTCTCCACTGATTCAGCCGGAAGAGGATGAGGCAAATGCAGTCAGATTTGATGCATTGATGTATAGGATAGAGCTTGCATATCTGATGGGAAAAAAGGATATAAAAGCAAGAGGAGATCTGCGAAAGAAAGTAAAAGGAGTAGCAGGTGTGGCTAATATTCCTGAGATCCAGGCACAGACAGATCTGATCCAACAGATTCTTACTACGGATTATGTTGAAGAGGCCGGAGTGGATGAATTTGAAGAAATCAGAGAAAAGTTGCGTAATCTGATGAAATATATCCCAGGACAGAAAAGACGCTATGATACGAATTTTGAAGATGATGTATTGTCAATCGAGTGGAAAGAAGCGGAACTTGAGAATGACGAGCTGAAGAATTATAAGGCAAAAGCAGAGTTTTATATCCGACAGCATCAGGATAATATTGCTATTGCAAAGCTTAAGACGAATCAGCCACTGACTAGTACAGATATAGAGAGTCTGGAAGAAATTTTGTGGAAAGAAGTTGGAACAAGGTCTGATTACGAACAGGAAATAGGGGAAAAGCCATTGGGCGAATTTGTTCGTGAGATTGTCGGACTTGATATGAATGCTGCAAAGGAAGCATTTTCAGCATATCTGACGGATACGAATCTTGATAGCAGACAGATTTATTTTGTGAACCAGATTGTAGAATATATCGTGCATAATGGAATGCTGAAAGATTTTTCAGTTCTTCAGGAAGCACCATTTACTGATCAGGGAAGTGTTGTTGAGATTTTTAAGGATATAACAGTATGGATGGGAATTAAAAGAGTAATAGACAGTATCAATGCAAATGCTGCTGCATAATATGAAGTGGACGGTGTTGATGAAATGAAACTTCTACAAAGGCATAATAAAGAATAAAAGTGTTGTAAATAGAAGGAAAAACAGACGGGATTCGGAACGTAAGTGATATGGTTCTGATCCCGTCTGTTTTGCCAGTAAGTCAACTGTTTTGTTAGTGAGTGAACCAGGTTATTTATGGATCATTCCAAGAAATGTTTCATGGATCTTTGTATCCTGATCCAGTTCCGGATGAAATGCAAATGCCATCTGATTGTGATATTTTACTCCGACGATCCGATCCTGTACGACACTTAAAACTTCCGGTTTTTCTCCGGCTGCATCAGCATGAACGCTTTCCACATAAGGTGCACGGATGAAAGTCATAGAAATTTCACCAATTCCGTTGGCGTTGGCAGTAGTATGGAAACTGCCGAGCTGACGTCCATAGGCATTTCGTCTGACTGTCATGGGAAGAGTCCCGAAGTAGGATTCCTCCTGACCGGCAATATCCGAAGCAAGCAGGATCATTCCTGCACAGGTTGCGAGAACCGGCATACCGGAGCAGATTTTTTCTTTTAAAGGTTCAAACATATCAAGATCATGCAGAAGTTTTCCCTGGACGGTGCTTTCACCACCGGGAAGAATGAGACCGTCGAAGTCTTTTTGCAGATCACCAGCTTTTCTGAGTTCGATGGTATCTGCACCGAGCTTCTGGAGCATATGCTCATGTTCTATGAATGCCCCCTGCAGGGCAAGAACTGCAATCGTCATAGTCTTATTTACCCCTTTCAGCCATAAGAAGTGCGATTTCCTGCTCATTGATACCGACCATGGCTTCTCCGAGATCTGCGGAAAGTTCAGCGATCAGTTTTGCATCAGTATAATTTGTTACAGCCTGAACGATGGCAGCGGCACGTTTTGCCGGATTACCGGACTTGAAGATACCGGAGCCGACGAAGACACCTTCTGCTCCCAACTGCATCATCAGGGCTGCATCTGCAGGAGTTGCGACACCGCCGGCTGCGAAGTTTACGACCGGAAGTTTTCCGTTTTCATGGACATAGAGAACAAGGTCAAATGGAACCTGAAGCTGCTTTGCTGCCTCAAAGAGCTCATCTTCACGCATTCCTTTGATCCGGGCAATTTCACTGTTCATCATTCTCATATGACGGACAGCCTGGACGATATCACCGGTTCCCGGCTCTCCCTTTGTACGGATCATAGAAGCACCTTCATTAATTCTTCTTAAAGCTTCTCCGAGGTCTTTTGCACCGCAGACGAAAGGAACGTCAAAGTCACGCTTGTTGATATGGTATACATCATCAGCAGGGGAAAGAACTTCACTTTCATCGATATAATCAATCTCAATGGCCTGAAGCACCTGTGCTTCTGCGAAATGCCCGATTCTGCATTTTGCCATAACCGGAATGGACACTGCCTCCTGAATTCCACGGATCATTTTCGGGTCACTCATACGGGAAACACCACCTGCTGCACGGATATCTGCCGGAATCCGTTCAAGAGCCATAACTGCACATGCACCTGCTGCTTCTGCAATTTTTGCCTGCTCCGGTGTCGTTACATCCATGATGACACCACCCTTTAACATCTGAGCCAGATTTTTGTTCAGTTCATATCTTTCGTTTGTATTCATTGGTAAATCCTCCCTTTAAGAATCGTATTTTAGAATATAGTGGAAATTCTTTACAATTTCGACAGGTATTAGTATAATTGCATTGTGACTATAGAAAAATATTCAATTTAGATATAATCAAAAAGGTCAGAATGGAGAAAATAGAATAGATGTTGACATATAATTTTGAAAATATAGGGTCAGATTCCCTGTATGAATTTTTGTATAAATGTATCAAAAATGACATAATACAGGGGATAATCTTAAGTGGTGAGAAGCTGCCTTCCAAGCGGGCACTTGCGAAAAATCTGGCTATAAGCGTGATCACGGTAGAGAATGCCTATGGTCAGCTTCTTGCAGAAGGATATATTTATTCCATTCCTAAAAGCGGGTATTATGTGTCGGATCTGAGTGGGATTCCGGTACATCAGACAGAGTATACGTCAGAAACGTATGAGGCGGAAGAGCAGGGGACAGATTCACGGACTGCAAAAGCCGGGGACAAAGTACTTCTGACCGGAGGAGAAAATGCATTTATTGCGGATTTTACGAGCAATCAGACGGAGCATGCTGCATTTCCTTTTTCAATCTGGAATAAGACCATGCGGGCAGTCATGAATGATTATCAGGAGGAAATGATGATCAATCCCCCCTGTGGAGGTGTGATGGAACTGCGGAAAAGTATTTCCAGTTATCTTAAAGAATTTTGTGCCATGTATGTAAGACCGGAACAGATCATTATCGGAGCAGGAACAGAGTATCTGTACAGTATTCTGATCCAGCTTCTTGGGAGAAATGTCTGTTATGGAGTGGAGAATCCGGGCTATCCAAAGATTGCAAAAATCTACCGCAGTATGGGTGTAAAGTATGAGTATATTGATCTGGATGAAGAGGGAACTTCTGCAAAGAAACTGGAAGAAAAAAAAGTAGATATCATGCATATTTCCCCATCTCATCATTTCCCGACCGGAATGGTGATGCCGATCAGCAAGAGATATGAACTGCTTGGATGGGTTACGAGAGAAAAGGAACGGTATATCATAGAAGATGATTATGACAGTGAGTTAAGACTTGCGGGGAAACCGATTCCGTCTCTACAGAGTATCGATGTATCAGGCAAGGTGATTTATATTAATACATTTGCGAAGACACTCTGTTCTACTGTCCGAATCAGTTATATGGTACTTCCTGAAGCACTGGCAGAGAAATATTACAGAGAACTTTCATTTTATTCCTGTACTGTGTCTAACTTTGAACAGTATACACTGGCAGCATTTATGAATGCAGGTGCATTTGAGAAGCATATCAACAGGCTGAGAAACTATTATCAGCATAAGCGGGATCTGATCTTAAGTACATTTCTCAGAGAGCCTTTGGGAAAATATATTACGATCAGTGAAGAAGATTCAGGTGTGCATTTCCTGATGCATGTCAATACTTCCATGAGTGAGCAGGAATTTCTTTTAAAGACAAGGGCGAAAGGAATCCGGCTGGCAACGTTGTCTTCTTTTTATAATGCGGAACAGAAAGACAGCAGATATGAAAATACGTATGTCATGAATTATTCCTTTGTGAACTGCGACCGGTTGGAATATGTGGCACAGACGCTTTATAAGATCATTCATCCATAGAAGGAGGAGTTTAATATGGAGCAGCTTTTTACTGTATGGGGAGAGACGCTGGATAAAGAGCATGTACTTGACGAATATCCAAGACCGCTGATGGTAAGGGACAGTTATCTGAATCTCAATGGCTACTGGGACTATGCATTTACACAGGAATTTGTATGCCCGAAAGAATTTGACGGGAAGATCTTAGTTCCTTTTTCACCGGAGGCAGCATTATCAGGTGTGAACCGTCAGTTAATGCCGAATGAATATCTGTGGTATCACCGGACATTTTCTGTTGACGGGCATAAGACAAAAAGAGCAGGTGAATCCTTTTCAGAGGAAGATCCGGAATCCGGGATGGGAGCAGACCTGACAGAGGAAAGACTGCTTCTTCACTTTGGAGCTGTGGATCAGGCGTGCGTTGTATGGGTGAACGGACAGCGGATCGGAAAGCATACAGGTGGGTATCTGCCTTTTGAATTTGAGATCACAGAGGCAGTGCAGGCAGGAGAAAATGATCTGGTTGTGGCTGTGAAAGACCTGAGTGATACATCGTATCATTCCAGGGGAAAGCAGAAGCTGGAAAGAGGCGGCATGTTCTATACGGCTCAAAGTGGGATCTGGCAGACTGTCTGGCTGGAAAGAGTCCCGGAAAAGTATATAAAAGAAGTGGAGACGCTCCCTGAACCGGATGAGGAAAAAGTCCGTATCATAGTCCGGTCTGGTGCAGAATATGCTGTAAAGATCGTGCTGCAAAAGCCAAAGATCCACAAAGAGCTGAAGAAAAATGTACCGGATGATCCAGTGGAGGACATGACCGGGAGCAGAATAGCAGATCCGGTGGAAAGTACAACAGAAACTACCATAGGAACATTTTATGGAAAGACGAATGAATGGCTGGAGATTCCGGTTCAGGATGTGCAAATGTGGACATGTGATACACCGTATCTTTATGATTTTACTGTTGAGATGGAGAAAGACAGGGTAGCAGGTTATTTTGCCATGAGAAAATTCACACTGGAAAAAGATGGACAGGGATTCGTGCGGATCTGCCTGAACCATCAGGTACAGTATCAGAATGGAGTACTGGATCAAGGCTACTGGCCGGATGGACTGTATACCGCACCTTCAGATGAAGCTATGATCTTTGATCTGGAGCAGATGAAGAAATGCGGATTTAATATGGTACGGAAACATTTGAAAATAGAGCCGCAGAGATGGTATTATCATTGCGACAGGCTGGGGCTGGTCGTATGGCAGGATATGGTCAATGGCGGAGGAAAATACAAGCACTGGTTTGTGACGTATGCGGCAACGCTGATGTCCTGGTGGAAGATTCGGATGAGAGATATTTATCCGGGGCTTCTGGCAAGAAAAGAAAAGGAAGGCCGCCTGGAATTTGTGAAAGAAATGAAGGAGACGGTACATCGGTTAAAAGGGCATCCAAGTATTGCCGCCTGGGTCATCTTTAATGAGGGCTGGGGGCAGTTTCAGACAGAAGATATTACCGCTATTCTCAGAAAAGAAGATCCTGACCGGCTGATTGATCAGGCCAGTGGGTGGTTCGATCAGGGGGGAGGAGATTTTTGCAGCCTTCATAATTATTTCTTTAAGCTGAAGATCCACCCGGAAAAGGAGAGGGCATCAGTTCTCTCGGAATTTGGAGGATACAGTTACCGGATCGAAGGACATAGTGCCTGTGGAAAACTTTATGGATATGGGATCTGCAGGGGTAAAAAAGCACTGAACCGTCGATACAGAAAAAGAATGGAACAGGTGAAAAATCTGATAGATGAAGGTTTGTGTGCCAGTGTCTATACACAATGGTCAGATATTGAAGAAGAAGTCAACGGAGTTTATACATACGACCGAAAGATCAGAAAGATTGATTGAAAGAGTGAGAAAAGAATGAGAATCATGCAGGAGAGGACAGACAACAGGAGTCAGTAGTAGAAAGGAAAAATGAAAATGATGTTACGCTTTGTAAATGCAAGAAATGATAAAAAGAAACTGAATGAAATTAAAAAATTATATGATGAGGCATTTCCAAAAGAAGAACAGATCCCCTTCTGGATTTTGAGAAAAGCAAGCCGTACATCAACAGCAGATCTGATGCAGGTATATGATGATGATCTTTTAGTAGGATTTATCCATCTGGTTTATTTTGAGGATGTGGTCTATCTGTATTATTTTGCAATCGAGCCGGATGAAAGAGGTCAGGGGTATGGAAGCAAAATCCTGCAGGCATTACGCCGCCGGTTTTCGGCACGCAGGATCATTTTGAATATAGAGGTGGTAGATGAGAACTGTAACAATTATGAAGAACGGAAAAAAAGAAAAGAGTTTTATCTGAAAAATGGATTCCGGGAGGCAGGATACAGTACAAGAGAGTATGGCGTAGAATATGAGATGCTGTATCTGGGAGGAAATGTATCCTATGAAGAATTTCTGGCATTGATCCGGAAATATTTCGGACGGACACTGGCGTTGATGGTGAAGAAAAATTTTAAAAAAGCGTAAGGAAAAAGGCATAGATAAAAGGTGGGCAGAACCCGAGTTTGAGTTCTGTCCACCTTTTTAGCTGCCAGGTATGCGGCAAAAGATCCAATGGACCTTTTCAGCTACTGGAAAGCCGGGATGATTCTAAATCAGATGTGTACTTTCCAGCTTTTCGGTAAATGCATCATTTAATTTTATAACCGGTTTGCGAAGCAGCAGTCCGAGTAAAAGTGAAAGGATCAGGAAGATTCCTAAATACCCCAGTTCTTTGACATAGTTCATACCGTAGAAGCCTGCAACGCATTCACGCATGGCATTCATGCTGTGTGTAAATGGAAGTAGTGGATATACAGATTGGAAAAATTTCGGAGCACACTGGATCGGGAATGTACCACCACTTCCGGCTACCTGCATGACCATAAGGACAACGGCAACCGCTTTACCAATATCACCAAAGGAGACAGTCAGTGCATAGATCAGATTGACATAAACAAAACTTGTAAACCAGCCCGTTACCAGGAACAGGAAAGGATGTTCGCACTGAATACCAAGGAAATACAGGTCTCCCAGACAGATCAATCCGCTCTGTAACAGCCCGATACATACAAAGAGGAGCAGACGTCCAAAGTAGAGCTGATATGGTTTCGCTCCGGAAAGCTTCTTAACTACCGATTCAGAGACATTGACTTTGAGCATGGCTGCCATAACAACAGCCCCCACCCAGATTGCCAGTGTGGAATAAAAAGGAGCCATGGCAGTTCCGTAATTTTCAATTGGATAGATTTTTGTCTCATTCAGGCTTACCGGTGCTGCAAGGAAAGCTCCGATTGTCTGTGGATCTTCGGCAAGAATCTTTTCCAGCATCTGCACACCATCACTGCCATCTGTGGAAAGTGTGGTGGAGACTTTCTGCAATTTTTCAGAAGATTCATTCAACAGACTGACGGTCTGTTCAAGAGCTTCTTTCACAGTGGAAAGATCTGTGGATGCAGATCCGGTGACAGAACTGATTTGTTGTACACTGTTGTCTACCTGCCCTAAGAGGTTCACAAGGGAGGAATTGGTGGAGTCAAGATTCGTGGCGAGACCATCCAGGCTGCTTTTCACATTCTGCTCATAAGAGGTCTTTACCGAGTTGACAGAAGCTGTTCCCCGGGCAAGCAGATCATCCAGTTCTTTCTTTAAAGTGGAAGCATCGGCAGTGGCTGAAGGAAGGGCAGCAGCAATTTCATCCAGTTTATTTTTAATCTGTGTCTGCTGGTCGATCGCCTGTTGGATCTGTACGTTCAGTCCATTGATCGCCTGAACGAGAGCTGTCTGATCCGGGTGTGCATTAGCAATGGCGGTCAGGGAATCTGATAATTCCTGATAACCGGAAATCAGATTCTGCACACGGCCGCTGACTGCCTGAATGGCATTGGAGCAGGATGCAGCGTCAGTTGAATAAGAGTCGAGTGCTTTGTCGATGGCAGCAGATACAGAAGAATAAAAATCAGCATTCTGCTTCAGTGCGGTATTGATATCAGAAGTTGTTCCTGTCAGGGCAGAAGTCAGTGAATCAATTCCATTTCCTGCCTGATTCAGTGCATTGACACTGCTTTTTGTTCCTTTTCCCGATTGCTCAAGAAAAGAGGTAGTCGTATCCAGCATTAATGCTCCGGCATCGGTCATATCAGAAAAGGCTTTCACCGTACCGGAAATATTTCCGAGGTCATCGGAAATCTGTGACAGAGAAGTAGCGAGATGTTCAGTCAGGGACTCATCTCCGGTTTTGGCGGAAACATCATTTACGAACTGAAGTGCCTCAAGTGTCGTTTTGGAGACTGTGGTAATGAACGTTTCATTGACCTGGTGCTGGACAGAGCTGGCACCTTTCTGTGTGACTTTCGGGGCGATGGCATTTTCTTTTTCATTGATGTAGTAGGTGATATCAGGATGTACAACATCTGAAGTAAAAAGACTCATCATATCTTTGCTGAAGTCTTCAGGGATGACAATGGCAGCGTAGTACTTACCGGATTGTACCCCTTTTTTCGCATCTTTTGCATCTGTGAAGACCCAGTTCAACTGCTTATTTCCCTGCAGTTCACTGATGACATCGTCTCCAAGGTTCAAATTGACAGGAAGAAGTTCCCCTTTATACCCTTCATCGTTGCTGGCCACGGCAACCTTCAGATTGCCGGTATTTCCATAAGGATCCCAGCTCGCAGCAATATTAAACCATGCGTAGAGTGTCGGGATCACGGTAATTCCCATGATGACGATCATTGCGATGACATTTTTATGGATCCTGAGTAGATCATTTTTAAAAATCTGAATGATATTTTTCATCGGTTAATCCTCCTTTTTGCGGAAAGTCTCCAGCATTTCATCAAAAGTCATGCCGGCAAGCTGCTGCTGTTCTTCCAGTTTCGAGTGAATAAATTCAACAATGATCAGGAACAATGCGATGGCAATGATCGAAATGATCCAGAGTACAAGGAAGATGATTTTCGATTCCAGGCTGAACATCAGAATCAGGAAGATCAGAGGAATCAACGCAATTGCAAGGAATCCATAGCGTACCATTCTTCTGTAGTTCTTTTCAAAAGCCTGTGCCTTGGCAGCGGTTGTCAGTTTCAGCTCTTCCTGTGAAAGAGAGGCTTTCAGAAGGAGAGCAAGCTGCGTACTGCGGTTGACGGAAATTTCATGAGGTTCGCACATCATAAATTCAGTCTCAGCCAGTTTCTTGTCAAAAAGATGGTTCAGTCCGGCAAGAAGCGGGCGAAGTCCAAGTCCGATCAGTAAAGAGAGTGGAACATAGGCGAGCAGCAGGATCATAAGATCTTTTCGGAAGGTTGTTCCGTAAAATCCTGCGATACATTCTCTCATAGCTCCGACTCCGTAAGTAAATGGAAGGAGTGGATGGAGCTTCTGGAAAAATACAGGTGTCATTTCAACCGGATAAGTACCGGAAGAGCCGGGAATCTGTAAAATAACGAGAATGACGCACAGTGCTTTTCCAATATGTTTAAAAGTAAGCGAAAGTGCGTAGATGATATTCACGTATACAAAGGAACAAATCACACCGGTCAGAATAAACTGAGCCGGATGTACGCACTGGATTCCCGGAAGAAGTACATCTCCAAGGCAGACAATAAAGCCCTGGATCATACCTACTGTGACGAATAACAGCCAGCGTCCGAAGTAAAGTGAGACAGAACCATAGGAACGCATGGTCTGATCGCGGTTAACCTCCATTTTTAAAATGGCGATCAGGACGATTCCGCCAACCCAGATCGCAAGGTTTGTGTAAAAAGGAGTCATGGATGAACCGTAATTTTTTACAGAATAAAAAGTTTCTGTTTCAATCTCCACCGGGGAGGACATAAATTCGGAAATCTTATCAGCATTCATTCCTTCCAGAGAAAGGAGCGTCTGGAAAGTAGCCGAACTGGTAATGGCATTCAGATCCGTCTGCACAGTTCCAAGCCGGTCGGAAACGGTAGAAAGGGCATCTTTTGTACCGTTCAGTGCGTTGGCTGTATCGGTCAGACCAGAATCAAGTTGCGTCAGGATTCCCCTGAGCTGTTCGGAAGTTGCCGGAACACCATTCAGGATTCCGGTCAGTTCTCCGGTGAGCGAGGAAAATGTATCCAGCGTCGCATTGAGCTGTGGGAGCAGATTTTCGTCCAGTGTCGTTCTGAAAGAATGCAGTCCGTCGATACTCTGCTGCGTGAGCGAGGAAATATCCTGCCGGGTCTGAGAGGTTGTATCCAAAGCGTTTTTAATACTTGTATTTGCAGTACTTAAGCTGTTGAGCAGAGTCTGGTTTTCCTGATTCTGTGCCTGTAATTTTGCAATAGCGGCAGAAAGCTGTTCACTGACAACCGGTGTGGAGGCAGCAATTTCCTGCATTTTTTCCAAAAGGGATGCATTCAGAGCGGTTACATTTCCGGCAGAGTCCAGAGCCTGCTGGAGAGACTGGTTAATCTTTCCGGCACTTCCTTCCAAAGAAGTCAGCCCCGAAGAGACAGAACTATTCGCACTGTTCAGGATCTGTTCTCCGTCGGAAATGGATTTGGAAAGTGAGGAGGAAAAATCTCCCGCTGCCTGGCGGCCTGTTTTCAGTGCATCCTGTGCATTTTCAAGGGCAGATGATCCGGAAACGGCTGCATTTCCAAGAGAATCAGAAGCATCTTTTGCATCTGAGATCAGATCATGGGACTGGGAAGTCTTTTCTGTAAACTCAGTTAAAAGTGCTTCGTATTCATTTAAGTTCTTATCTGCTTTTTTCAGAAGCGAGACAATCTCAGAATTAGTAGAATTTACAGTTCCGGACAGATCCGAAATGGATTCTTTTAACACTTCTGATACAGATTCAGCGGCAATAGATGAAAACGTATCGTTGATCTGAGTCTGGATCGTACTTGCTCCGGTATCTGTGATTTTTGGAGCGATGGCATTTACCTTTTCATTAATATAGTAATTCAGTTCCGGTGTTTCAAGAGTACCGGAAAGAACACTGAGAAGGGAATCGCTGAAGTCTTCAGGGATTACAATGGCTGCATAATATTTTCCCGAACGGACTCCGTCAACCGCCTTTTCTTCAGAAGTAAAAACCCAGCCAAGTTGGTCATTTTCTTTCAGATTTTCCATGATCTGGTCACCGGCATTGATTGTGAGGTCATTGGTGGAGGCATCCTGATCATTATTGGCAACGGCAATCTGAATTGCTGAAGTATTTGCATAAGGATCAATATTGGCAGCAATATTGAACCAGGCATAGAGTGAAGGCAGGATCGCAACACCTGCCATGACCAGCATGGCTGCCGGACTGTGAATGAGCCGCCGCAGATCGCGACAAAAGATTCGCATTGCTTTTTTCATAAATAACACTCCTTTTAAAAGAAATATTCTAGTAATAGATACAATGTTGATTTTCTTGCTAAAAAGTATTATATTAATGAAGAAACTAATTTACAACCATCAATGAACAAGTTATCTGTCTTTTAGTAGACAAAATGATGAGAAATGACCAGTATTTATTTGCCTGACAGGGCTGCTCAGAGAAAAAGATAGCAGGAAATGGGAGTAAAGAGGTGTAAATGGTCACATAAAGGGGGAATTATTATGCAGAAAAAGACGGACCGGCGGGTGAGAAAGACGAAAAGTCAGCTCAGAAAAGGTCTGGCACATCTGATGAAGGAAAAAAGTATCGGAGAGATCACGGTGAAAGAACTGGTAGATGAAGTGGATATTAACCGTTCCACTTTTTATCTTCACTATTCGGATATCCCAACACTTTTGAGAGAGATTGAAAATGAGATGATGGATGAGATGAAGCGTGCGATCCATGATCATCCAATCGACCGGGAAAATGATTCTGCATTTTCTTTTATTAAAGATATTTTTCAGGTACTTGACCGTAACCGGGAAATTGGATGTGCTTTGATCGGACCTTATGGAGATATTGGGTTTATCCATAAGATGGAAGATCTTTTGGAAGAAAATTCGAGAGAAGTTTTACTGCAGATGTTTCCGGAAAAATCAGGCGAGATGAATTATTTTTATTCTTATTGCCTGAACGGATGTCTTGGTCTTGTCAAGACATGGCTTGAGGACGGAGAGGATAAAAGTCCGGATTATGCGGCTGATATGACTTACCGGATGGTAGTAAGTTCGGTGAAGGCATTTTATGACAAGAAAGAAGGAAGAGAGGAAAGTTAAGAATGCAAAGAGAAAAATTTGGCTCAAGGCTGGGATTTATCCTGATTTCAGCCGGTTGTGCCATCGGTCTGGGGAATGTCTGGCGGTTCCCGTATATTACCGGAAAATACGGTGGAGCAGCATTTGTATTGATTTATTTGGTATTTCTGGTGCTTTTGGGGCTGCCGATCATGGTCATGGAATTTGCTGTAGGACGTGCAAGTCAGGCAAGCGTGGCGATGTCATTTGACCGGCTGGAGCCACTGGGAACAAAATGGCACTGGTATAAATGGTTTGGCATGGCGGGAAATTATCTCCTGATGATGTTTTATACGACGATCGGAGGATGGATTCTGCTGTATGTATTTAAGATGGCAGGCGGTGAGTTTGAAGGAAAGAATGCAGATGAGATTGCAGGTGTCTTCGGAAATCTGATGGAGAAACCGGGGCTGATGACAATCTGTATGATTGTAGTTGTAGCAGCCTGCTTTGGGATTGTCTGCATGGGATTGCAGAAGGGAGTAGAAAAGATTACCAAGAAAATGATGCTTCTTTTACTGGCACTGATGGTGATCCTGGCAATCCGTTCTGCAACACTTCCGGGTGCGGGAGAAGGAATCAGATTCTATCTGTTGCCTGACTTTAAAAAGGCAGCAGAATCAGGAATGAAAGAAGTTATTTTTGCAGCCATGGGACAGTCTTTCTTTACATTAAGTCTCGGTATTGGTGCGATTGCAATTTTCGGAAGTTATATTGATAAGAAGAGAAGGCTGACAGGAGAGGCGGTCTGCGTGACCGTACTGGATACATGCGTGGCACTGATCGCTGGAATGATCATCTTTCCAGCCAGCTTTGCGTTTGGAATTCAACCGGACAGTGGTCCGAGTCTGATTTTTATTACACTGCCGAATATTTTTAATTCCATGAGTGGCGGAAGGATCTGGGGAACCTTATTTTTCCTGTGCATGCTTTTCGCAGCAGCATCTACGATCATTGCAGTTTTTGAAAATATCATTGCATTTGCAATGGATCTGACCAACTGCTCAAGAGCAAAGGCGGTCGTGGTAAATCTGATTGCGATCGTGATCCTTTCTCTGCCATGCGTTCTGGGCTTTAATGTACTGAGCGGATTCCAGCCACTTGGAGCAGGAAGTAATGTACTGGATCTGGAAGATTTTATTGTAAGTAATAATCTGCTCCCACTTGGCAGTCTGGTTTACCTTTTATTCTGTACGAGCCGCTATGGCTGGGGATGGAAGAAGTTCTGTGAAGAGGCAAATGCAGGAGAAGGAATCAAATTTCCGAAATGGACAAGAATTTATGTATCTTATATTCTGCCACTGATCGTACTCTTTATCTTCGTGCAGGGATACTGGAGTAAGTTTGTGGGATGATGTGAGTGAAATTTGTAGTTGTCGGGGTGAAAATATCTCGGCAGTAGAAAGTATCTGATGAAAAAACGTTCATATCCGCCCTTGTTGTTGCATCGCAGTGCAGGACCCGCTTTACCTCAGCCCGTTGACAACTTGTAACAGGAATGTGGAAACACTCGTGCAGAGGCACTCCTGTTTACGTTCCTTAACAAGTTGGGCAAAGTGTCTTCGGAACGCTCCCTGTCAATGCACTGCTCACGCAACAGCAAGGGCGGATATTAGGCTTTTCAAATCAGAAAATTTTCCCTCATGCCAGAACATTTTCTCCCAACAAAGACGAAATTCCAATAAGAAATAAAGAGCCGGATGGCTATCAACTAAGATAAATGATCTGTCCAATAGTAAAGATGAGGGTGTCGCAAAATCATCAGATTAGATGATAGAGTGATGCCCTCGCTCTATCATATGTAAAAAATCGGAAAGAATCTTTTGAACTGTTGATTCTTTCCGATTTTTTGCGTACTTTAATAAAGCTACCAGTTTTTCGCTTTTTTATGCGGTTTCTTTTACTGGAAATAGGTGGCTTCCTGTTCGCTCATTCTGTATTTTTGCATGCAACTTATTCAGATTATATCCCATACACAATAAAAGAATCTCCAGTTTCACTTTGGTTTTCCCTCGAAGCAGAAATCTTTGGAATTCATAGTCATTTTTTAGAACTCCGAATGCTCCCTCCACTTGTATCGAGCGATTCATCCGGTATAAGATTCCCTTTTCGCTTAAAATATTTTCATATGATTCCTGACGCTTCTCTAAGAAACTTTTGGAGATGTATAGACGTTTGTTCCCTTTAGCTCGGGTACATTTTTCTTTGTGCGGACAGCCTGTACAGTCTTCGCATTCATAAACTGTCACTTCTGATTCATAGCCACTCTTACTTTTCTGTTTTTTTATGAAAAGAGGTTTTAGTTCCTTTCCGGCATGGCATATATATGTGTCTGTTATCTCATCATATCCCATATTTTCCCGTTTACTGATATCCTGTTTGAAACTGCGTTTTTTCCATTTTTCATAGGTCTGCGGTTTGATGTATGGTTTCTGTTTCTGCTCCCGCAGATATGTATAAGCTTCTTCGCTCTCATATCCAGAATCCGCAGTCACACTTGGGTAACGGAATCCCACTTTTTTCTCTATTGTCTCCAGAAAAGGGATCAGTGTCCAGACGTCATTCCGGTCCTGGAAAATATCCGCTGCAACAATATATTCACTATCTACACCAATCTGCACGTTATATCCCGGCTTTAGCTGTGCATTCCTCATGTGATCATCTTTCATGTGCATAAACGTAGCGTCTGGATCTGTTTTACAATAATTATTCCTTCCCTGGAAACTGGCTGTATGCCAGTCATAAACAGTCTGGCGTTCCAGAAAACGGCGGAATAACTCCAGATACTTCTGGTTCCGGCTTTTGCGTTTTCCTCTTCCATGTACAAAAACAGTGTGTTGTTCTTCGCATACTTGTTCTATAAAACAGCATATTTTCTGAATATCGTGTGTTCTGGTTTCTTTCGATACACTGAAAGACTGTAGGTACTCCCGGTTTAACAGAGCGACCGCTTCCTGTATTTTTAGGAACATCTTTTCTTCCCATTTTCCAACCGATTTTTTCCATACAAACGTATATTTATTGGCACAGGCCTCCAGCTTCGTACCATCTATAAATACGGTTTCTTTTGATAGTTCGTCCATTTGTTCCAGACGACGTACCATCTGATAAAACAGGTCTTCGCAGGCGTCAGCCAAAAATCCAGTACGGAATCTTGCAATTGTACTGTGATCTGGTGCTTTCTGCCCAGCAAGCAACCACATGAAATTAATATCACGTTTACAAGCAGTTTCAATCTTTCTGGAAGAATAGATATTTTGGGAATAAGCATAGGTCAAGATCTTAAACATGGTCTTTGGGTCCACTGCCGGATTTCTGCCTTTGGCAGAGTAAGCCTGATACAGCAAGCTGTAATTCAAATCCTCCAATTCGTGGCTCAGCAGTCGAACAGAATCATCATTAGGAACCAGACCTTCCAAATTTAATGGCAAAACCAGTTGATAAGGCTCGCCAAATTCGGTATAATTCTTATGGTATTTTATGTATTTGGTCATACTTAATTATACCATGGATTGCGGACTCTTCGGAGTCCGTTTTCTGTTTTTAGGCATAAAAATGGAGCTATTGCTCCATAGATTGATTACTCATCTATTTTGCAACAGCCCCTTTTTGCATTTCTCATTTTCTGATAACAACAGGTCAGGTCATATCCTGGCAGCCCCGTAGCTCTGACTCATACTTCTTGACTCATGTTTCTTGACTCTTGCTCCTTGACTCTTGCTTCTTGACTCATGCTCCTTGACTCTCGCTTCTAATGTGCAAACTGACTCTCATAAAGATGTCGGTAGAAGCCCCCCTGTTCAAGCAGACTTTCATGATTTCCCTGTTCGATCACCTTTCCATCTTTCATGACAAGGATCACATCTGCCTCCCGAATCGTAGACAGACGATGAGCAACAATAAACGTGGTTCTTCCTTCCATTAATTTAGCAAATGCCTGCTGAATTTTCAGCTCAGTTCTTGTATCAATGGATGAAGTTGCTTCATCCAGAATCAACATTGGCGGACGGCACAGCATGACTCTCGCAATACATAACAACTGCTTCTGTCCCTGTGACAGACCACCACCGTCTTCTGTGATCCATGTATCGTATCCCTTTGGAAGTCTGGAAATATAACTGTGGATGTGAGATGCTTTTGCAGCCTCAATGATCTCTTCCTCTGTCGCGTCCGGTCTTCCCATCGTAATATTCTCCCGGATTGTCCCTGTCTTAAGCCACGTATCCTGAAGAACCATACCATATCCTGCACGAAGACTTTTTCTCGTCACTTCCCGAATGTCAATATTTTCTACTTTGATCTGACCTCCCGTCACATCATAGAACCGCATCAGAAGATTGATCAGAGTCGTCTTGCCGCAGCCTGTCGGCCCGACGATCGCGATCTTTTGTCCCGGCTTCACATCCAGATTAAAATCTTCGATCAGCTTCTGCTCAGGAACATAAGAAAATGATACATCTTCGATCTTGACATTTCCATCAATGTCTTTCAGAACCACTGCCTGCTCCGGTTCCGGGATCTGTGGTTCTTCCTCAATCAGTTCAAACACTCTCTGAGCACATGCGATCGCATTCTGAAATTCCGTTACGACACCTGAAATTTCATTGAATGGCTTCGTATACTGGTTCGCATAACTTAAGAAACTCGACAACTGTCCTACTGTCAGTGATCCTCTTACCACCGCAAATGCTCCGGTAATCCCGACTCCCGTATACACAAGACTGTTGATGAACCGGGTGGAAGGATTCGTGATTGAGGAAAAGAACGTTGCTCTTAACGATGCCCTGTTCAGTCTTTCATTAATCTCATCAAACCGTTCTGTTACGTCTTCCCCTCTGCCAAATACCTGCACTACTTTCTGATTTCCGATCATTTCATCAATCAGCCCTGTCTGTTCTCCTCTGGTTTCAGACTGGATCTTAAACATACTGAAAGTTCTCTTTGCGATAAAATTCGCCACGAAAAATGACAGTGGAGTAATCAGTACAACAACTACCGTAATCTTTACATTAACCGAAAGCATAAAACAGAACGTTCCAAGGATCGTTGCCACGCCGGTAAATAACTGCGTAAATCCCATCAGCAATCCATCTGAAAACTGATCCACATCTGCAATCACACGGCTGACAACTTCTCCATATGCATGTCCGTCAATATATTTCAATGGAAGGATCTCAATTTTATGAAATGCTTCATTTCTGATATCTCTTACGATCTGATATGTCATTTTATTGTTGCATACATTCATCAGCCACTGTGCCAGTGCCGTTACAAGCGTACAGATCCCGATCTGAACCATCACACGCAATACCCCCGGAAAATCTACATTTCCTCTGCTGACGATAAAGTCAACTGCATGACCTGTCAGCTTTGGGATATACAGGGTCAGAGCAACTGATACCGTTGCAAGTAAAATGGAGAAAATCAGAAAAATTCTGTATTTTCCTAACCGTTCAAATACTTTTTTCAGAGTTGCCCCCTGATTTACTTTTTTCTTATTATTTCCTGATCGATCAGCCATTTGCTACTTCCTCCTTCGGGAACTGTGAGTAATAGATTTCCTGATAAACCGGACATCCCGCAAGTAATTCTTCATGCGTACCGATTCCTGCAACTGCACCGTCATCCAGTACAATGATCTGATCTGCATACTGAATGGAAGAAGCTCGCTGGGACACGATAAAGACAGTCGGATTTTCTTTCATGTCATGGATCGCCATCCGCAATGCCGCATCTGTCGCGAAATCAAGTGCCGATGCACTGTCATCTAAAATCAGGATTTCCGGCCGGCGTACCAATGCTCTCGCAATCGTAAGCCTCTGCTTCTGTCCACCGGAAAGATTTCTTCCCCCCTGCTCGATTCCAAATTCAAGTCTTCCCACTTTATTATCAACAAATTCTTTTGCCTGAGAGATCATCAGTGCTTCGTCCATCTCCTCTTCCGTTGCATCTTCTTTTCCCCAACGCAGATTATCTGCAATCGTTCCTTTAAAAAGAACTGCTTTCTGAAGAACCATACCAATATGATCCCTTAAATTCCCGGTATCATATTCTTTGATATTTTTACCAAAGATCTTTATCTCCCCTTTTGTTGCGTCATAACATCTCGGTATCATATTCACCAGTGAAGACTTTCCTGATCCCGTTCCTCCGATGATACCAATCGTCTGTCCTGCTTTTGCAGAGAAGGTAATATCTGAAAGTGATTCTCCTGCTGCCCCTTTGTAGGTCAGGGATACATGATCAAATTCCACTGCCGGAACAGCCGGGTTATCCACATTGACACCATCATTCCACAGAAGTTTTCCACTTTCCATGGATGGTTTTTCATCAAGAATGCTTTCGATCCGGTTTCCGCAGGCAACTGCCTTTGTGACAGAAATGATCAGATTTGCCAGTTTGACCAGCTCAATCAGGATCTGTGACATATAGTTCAGAAGAGCCACAACCTGTCCCTGGGTCAGATCTCCGATATTGACTCTCATCGCTCCGATATAGATCAGGACAATGATCGCACCATTGACGATCATATAGGTAAGTGGATTCATCAGGCCTGAAATCCGTCCAACAAACTTTTGTGCGTCGGTCAGCGTCTGATTTTCTTCCTCATAACGCTGAATCTCATCCTCTTCTTTATTAAACGCACGGATTACTCTCGCCCCTGTAAGATTCTCTCTGGTCGCAAGAAGCACGCTGTCCAAATTTGACTGTACCTTCTTATATAATGGCATCGTGACCAGCATGATTCCAAATACCACGACTGATAAAAGCGGAATTGTGACAACAAAAACCAGTGCGGCCTTTGTATCTACCGTAAATGCCATAATCATTGCACCAAATACAATAAAAGGAGACCGGAGAAACAGACGCAGTACCAGATTCACACCTGACTGCACCTGATTGATATCACTGGTCATCCTTGTGATCAGTGTCGATGTTCCCAATGTATCCATCTCTGTAAATGTAAACTTCTGGATATGTTCAAATAATGCATGCCGCACACCTGTCGCAAATCCAGAGGCTGCCTTTGCCGCAAAATACTGTGCTGTGATAGAGCAGACCAGCCCGATGATTCCCAGTGCGATCAACACAAAACACATCTTTACAATATAAGGTCTGTCTTTCTGTGCGATTCCCACATCGATCACTGCTGCCATAACCAGCGGCACAAAAAGTTCAAACGACGCCTCCAGCATCTTGAACAACGGAGCCAGTACTGACTCCTTCTTATAATCTTTCAAATGTACAAGTAACGATATCATCCTTTTTTCTCTCCACCCTTTCCGAGAACCTGCATTTTTCTCCCTCTTAGTATATACCGGGAAACAGAAAAAATCGGGCTTTATTCAAGCCCGATCTGTTCAACCTGTCTGCTGATCCGCATCGCTTTTGCATATGCCATCAGACGTTCCGTAGAACGCTTATCATACTTCTTATACTTTTCAATGATCAGATCAAAAATTTCTTTTGGTATATCATTCTTAAATCTTACACAATCACACACACTTCTGTCAATATCATATACCTTATAACTGCCATATTCCGTATTGAAAACTTTCTGATCTTCCTCAAATGCTTTCTCTGAAAAATAATGTCTGCATACATCAAAATTCATCTTCATCTTGTGACGGTCACTTCTCTTCGTCGCGATCGATAAAACCTGCGGTTCCACATCAATGAGTCCCATATAATAACAGGCACTGTCTGCACAGATCACTGCATTTTCATTCACGCGGGCTACCTCTACCGCCTTATAATCTTCCGGCTTACCATACGCATCACTGTTCACCCAGTAATGACCATGTGCGATCTTTTCAAGCTTTTCCTCTGCCGTCAACAGACCGATCTGTCGATTCGTCAATCCCTCTTTCATCAGATCTTCTGTATCGATATATCCTTTATATTTTTCTGAAATATTCCTAACTTTGTCATAAATAATCTGTCTCATAGCTAATTTTCCTCACTTCATGTACGTAATACTCTAAAGATGTCCTCTTATAATGTAAGAATAATTTTCCCCATAATCCTCATTGAACGTATTGTAACATCAATTTATTTTTTTTACAAGGCATGGATTTACCATATTTCGCACTTATTTTTTAACTATTTTTTACAAGAAGTGTTATAATATTATGATGTCAGGGTCAAAAGGTCTGAAACCACGTGTGCTTGCACACTGGTGGTA
>ENA-OPSC01000164-OPSC01000164.1-human-gut-metagenome-genome-assembly--contig:-NODE-164-length-36214-cov-4.837993_pt1 | contig 36214 bp, 20 predicted proteins | sample MGYA00241800_ERZ501891 | MGnify/ENA primary metagenome ERZ501891 (study PRJEB25962, sample SAMEA2042407) | human gut metagenome | biome: human gut; feature: human-associated habitat; material: faeces...
TGACAATAGACTCTCCCGTCTCACTACCCATACCTATTACCGCTATGTATCGCTCGATAAGATTACGATGTCGGGTGAGGGCAACTGTCTCCATGCCATGCTCCAGACCCGTAACGGCGAATGGTGGATGGGCGGTACCAACGGACTGATTCATTTCACCCGGAATGCTGAAGGTTATCAGAATGTGGCATGGTACAAGCAGAACAGCTCTGCCTTCCCGCTGAGTCATAACCGTGTACGCAAGATTTATGAAGACCATGACGGCGATGTATGGATCTGTACCGACCATGGCATCAACTTCTATGACCGCAGTTCCCGTCAGATGCGCAACTTCATCGTCTACGATAAGAGTGGCAAGTATTCTACTGCCTGGGCTTACGATATTCTCCAGGACAAGAAGGGCAGGATATGGATGGGTTCTTATCAGGGCGGTGTTTTCGTGATGGATAAGGCGGCTCTTCTGAGCGGCAAGACCATAGCCGACTGGCATTTCTCTGACAAGGGAAAGAATGCGCTCTCTGGTCTGCATGTAGGTCAGATGGTGATGGATGGAAAGGGTAGGATTTGGGTTTCTACCTATACCCGTCTCGACTGCATCAATCCGAACGATATGAAGGTGGTGCAGGTAGCTAACTCAGATGTTGTCAACTATCTGATGGCAGACAGCAAGGGCAATATCTGGATGGGTGATAACAATTCGGTAACCTGTTATTATGCAGCCGGTTCTGTGCTGGGTAACAGCTTTTCTTCCAAGACATGGCAGATTGGTGGTAAGGTAAGTACCATGTGCGATGTGGAAGGCAAGATATGGGTGGTATCGGGCAATGAATGCTGCGTAATCAATCCACAGGGCGAGAGCCAGCGTTTCATGATTCCTTCTGTTGCGCCGCTCAACATCTGTTACAGCAGACAGACTCATGAGGTAATGATGGGCGGCAATGACGGCTATGTGGCAATCAGTTCCGATGTAGCACAGAAGCCTAAGCAGTTTACCCGCCTGATGCTGGCTGGAATCATCGTAAACGGACAGGCTCGTGAGGAGCGTGGAGAAATCCTGAAACTGAAGAGTGATGAGAACAACTTCACCCTGCAGCTCACCGACCTTCCTTTTGCTGATCATCCTTCAGCCGTTTATGCTTACAAACTCGAAGGCAGCGACCACGACTGGCATTATCTGAACTCGAGCAACATCGATATCACCTACAATGGTTTGTCGTATGGCGATTATCATCTTACGGTTCATGCCGTGGATGGTGAAGGCAAGATAGCTGCCGAGGTTTATTCGCTCGACATCTCCGTCCTGCCGCCTTGGTATCTCTCATGGTGGTGCAAGCTCTTCTATATCACGGCACTCATCGTGTTTGTGGCATGGCTGGTAAGCTAGTATTTTCTGCGCAAGGAACTGGCTGATGCCCAGAAGCAGAAGGCTGAGGTGTTGGAGCAGGTACAGATGCGTATTGACTTCTTCAACCGTCTGACGGAAGATTTGAAGGCTGCCGTAGCTCATCATTCATTTGATGAGGTGACAGCTCTGATGGTCCGCTACCTGAATGTGAAGAAACCTGAGGAGCCATCAGCTGTTGCCACTGGGTTATCCGCTTCGCCTGTATCTGAGCCTGAGTCATCATCCTCAGAACCAGTTCCTGCACGCTCTGAGTCTTCTGAAGAGGAAAAGAAGGAAGTAAATGTCTGCGAGTTGGATGGGGCAGACAAGCGTCTGCTCGAAGAGATCAATGAGGCGATAGAGAAGCACATGATTGATTCCGACTTCAATGTTTCGATGTTGCAGGATGTGATAGGCATAGGTGGCAAACAGCTGTATCGCAAGACGAAGGCGATAACGGGCCGTACGCCTGTAGAGTATATCCGTGAGATGCGTATGAGCCGTGCTGCCGAGCTCCTGAGCCAGGGTAAGTTCAGTGTTTCCGAGGTGATGTATACCGTAGGTTTCTCTAACAGTTATTTCTCCAAATGCTTCTCCAAGGAGTATGGCATGACTCCTACGGAATATATGAAGGTGAAGAGGTAAATGTATCCTTCGGCTTGTCGAGATATCTGCGTCAGCTGATTGAGTCACTTGAGTTAGCTTACTGAACTACTTGGGTTAGCTGATTGAACTACTTGAGTTAGCTGACTGAGCTATATCAGTATCCTGTAGTATTACATGTGTATTTTTTTTCTAATTTAATGCCACATTTGCCACACTTATACTTAACTCTTTTATTATTAGAGGATAACATGTGGCAATAAGGGGTGTTTTTATTGTCACCTTATTGCCACCTATTACCACTTTTGGCATAAAATCTGCAAAATAACGGTGTTTTTGAGGGATTTGCTACGTCCCGATGCAGCAAAAGTTACGTCCGGACGTAGTAAAAGATACGTCGTGACGTAATTTCTGTGCGGGAATTCAATGGTAAGAAGTATATAAATAAATCCCAGAATCGCTCTTCCAAGCAGTTCTGGGATTTATTGTGTCTGATAGTTTGTTTACCATTTAAAGAGGTGAGGAACAAATTCCTTGAAGCAACGGCGCCAGGTGAGCCACTCATGATGAGTGCCTGGTGATACATAAACATCGAGCTTGATGCCCAGTTCCTTCAACTGCTGTGCCATCTTCTCGGTACCGAAGTTCTCTTCCGAACCGCAGCCCATAAACATATAATGAATGTTCTTGTTGTATTTCTCTGCATCGGCAAAAACTCCATTGAAACAGGTCTTTACATCCACGCCAAAGAGTGCACCGCTAAAGGTTCCAAGGGCAGAAAACTTGTCCATGTGAGGCAATACGGTGTTGAATGTCTGGTATCCGCCCCATGACAATCCTGCCATCGCACGATGCTCGCGGTCGGTATAAGTGCGGAATGTCTTGTCAACCATCGGAATCAGATCCTTGATAATCACATCATAGAAAGAAGCTCCATAGTGGCTGCGCTCTTCATCTACATTCTTGCCTGGACGGGCAACGAAAGGCTTCTTTACATCGCCACTCTCCATGACAACAATCATAGGCTCAGCCTTGCCTTCTGCTATCAGGTTGTCCATGATGTGCTGCATCATTCCCTGCTTGCTCCAGCCCGTTTCGTCTTCGCCCATGCCATGCTGCAGATAGAGCACAGGATAGCGCTTGGTGGTGTTGGTTTCATATTCGGCAGGGGTGTAAACCATGGCGCGGCGGAACTGTTTCTGAGAGGCTGCATAGTAAGATACTGAGCGAACCTGACCGTGGGCTACGCCCTGCTGAGGACGGTAGTAGTTGCCTTCTGCTCCTTCTGGAACTTCCAGACCGCCTGCTTCACGGCAGCAGCCGAAGTAGGTTTCGCTGGCAGGGTCAACTACCTGCACGCCATCTACATTCAGAAAATAGTAGTGGAATCCTACTACCAGCGGATCGCTCACGCCGTACCAGTCGCCATCCAAATCCTTTTTCATCTCATATTGCTTGCCGCAGATGTCGAAGATTACTTTCTTTGCCTCAGGAGCATGGAGCTTTACATAAGCTCTGCGGTCCTTATCTACACGCGGATAGTTGCTGTCTGGAATGATTCCCTGCAGGGCGAGCATCATGTTTGCATAGCGCTTGCCCATGGTGCGGTAGCTTTCTGCGATGAAGTGTAGACCATCGCCACGTTGTGGACAGCCCTTTGAAGAAATGACGTGGGCTGTAGGAATGGTCTTGGCAATATCATCAACGATGGCGATATGTGCCCAGCATTTTCCGCCCATATCCTTCTGTACGGTTTCGCCTACGAGCAGAGGTACGTCTTCTGCCTTCAGATTCAAATCCTTCAAGATGTCGTTATAAACAGTCTTTACACGGTTAGGCCAGTTGGCATCGCCGTTGTTGGTTTCGCCCTGATGCAGGAGGATGCCCTTGATAACACCCTGCTTCTTGGCTATTTTTGCCAGTTCTATCAGTCGGGCGTATGGATTTCCGTTGTACTGGGATGCAAAGTTCTTCATCCAGTCGGGTTGTTTCTTGAGATAAGCCTTATAGGTACGCTTATCGAAGAGGTCGATGCTGGCTCCGCCCACGGCCACGGTGATGGTTCCCACCTTGATGCTGTCTGGCAGGTTATCCACCATCTTTCTTCCGAAATAGTCAACAGGAGTCAGTCCTGTAGAGGGTCTTGCCTGTGGCGGCACGGCGGTGTGCCATTGTCCCTTCTTCCATCCTGCCTTTTCATCATCCACGGCATACATAGCCTGGAATCTCGGGTTCACGCCCGTTCGGTCGATGTCTTCGATAGCCGCATTTCCTTCCATGTTCGACTGTCCGAAGCAGAGATAAATCTGAAAATTTGGATCAGGCTTTTCCTGAACCTTACTGCCCGTTTTCTGTGCCATCATAGGTAGGCACGCCATCGCGAGCATCGATGCTAAGATTGATAATCTCTTCATAGTTTATATTTAATAAATTATTAGATTGATTTTCATTTTCTGTTCTGTTTGCAAAGTTATGAAAAGATTTCCATACGTGCTTTGTCTCATATATCAATAACTTTTCCCTTTGTTATATAATAAGGTGATTCTTTTTTCTCAGGTCTCAGAATATGTTTCATTTTGTCTCTTTTTGGGTAGATGTTATGTTTGATAAAGTATTTGTTACTTGAGGTAAAATGCGTTTTAATGTTTTTATCTATTTTTGCGGCGTGTTTCAGCATCCTTAATGATTTTTTTGAGAATTTAGGATGTAGAATATAATAATGTAATATTTAGCAACTGACAAGTAAGTATAACTATTAATCTATTTTTATGATGGTGAATTTTAAAATGATTGAAAAGCCGTTTGTATTGCTATTCCTGCTCTGTTTGCTTCCTTTGGGAGTTTCGGCTCAGAGCATAGTAAAAGGTATAGTGACTGATCCAAGTGGAGAACCTGTGATTGGTGCTACTGTTAAAGTAGATGGTAGCAAGCTGGGTGTTGTTACCGACTTGGATGGTAAGTTTAGCATTGATGCTGCACCTGGTGCAACATTGACAATTACCTATGTGGGTATGGAGCCTAAGACCGTGAAAGCTGAGGCTGGTAAACCCCTTTCCATTACCTTGAAGGATGATTCAAAAGTTCTGAATGATGTCGTTGTCATCGGTTATGGCGTTCAGAAGAAGAGCGACCTGACTGGTGCAGTTGCATCTATCAAGAGCGATGACATCAAGGGTTTGTCAGCTACCGATGCCGGTGCTGCCCTCCAGGGTAAGGCTGCCGGTGTGCAGATTATCAACTCGGGTGGTCCGGGTGAGGCTGCCGATATCCGTATCCGTGGTTATTCTTCCAATAGTGGTAATATCGGTCCGTTGCTCATCGTCGATGGTCTGAAGGTGGATAACATCCAGTACCTGGATCCATCTATGATTGAGAGCATGGAGGTATTGAAGGATGCCGCTTCTGCTGCCATCTATGGTGCGCAGGCTGGTAATGGTGTCGTTATCATTACTACCAAGACGGGTGCTGCCAATGGCGGTAAGGCTCAGATTTCTTACAGCAGCAAGTTCACTATCCAGTCGTTGGGAAAGAAGGCTGATATCTTTGATGCTCCTGAGTATATCGAGTATCACAAGTATTTGGGCGACTTGAACGATGATCTTCTGAAGAAGAACAACTATAATGGTCAGAACACCAACTGGTATGACGAGGTATTTGAGAACAGTCTGGCTCACCAGCATAGTCTCACCTTGCAGGCAAGTAACGGTAAGGGACGTTTCCTCGCCAGCTTGAATATCTTGAACAATGATGGTATCGTTAAAGGTAGCAAGGATACTTATAAGCGTTTCACTGGTCAGCTCAATGCCGACTATGATATCTATAAGTGGTTGAACGTGACTACTAATACATCTTTTGAAAAGTACAAGACCAAAGGTGTAACTAGAGGTTATGGTTCATTGCTGAACTCTGTGGTTTCTATCGATCCTTTGACTCCAGCTTATATCAGTAATGTGGAGGATTTGGCTCCTGGCATGAAGGCACAGGTAGAAGCTGGTGGCCCAGTTCCAAGAGATCCAAGCCATAACAATGACTACTATGGTACTTCTAAATATGTAGATGATGCTACTGGTAACCCTCTCTATCAGCGCGACCGTCATGACACATGGACTTCTGGTATCAATGTACGTGGTACCGTTGCTGCCAATATCAAGCCATTCAAGGGCTTTACATTTACTTCTCGCTTAGGTTATCGTATCACTCAGAGTAACTATCATAACTACGAGACTCCATATTGGTTATCATCTATGGCACATAGTGAAAACTATACCATTGAAGCGAATACCAATAATGGTTTGTACTATCAGTGGGAGAACTTTGCCAACTATTTGACAACAATCGGCAAGCACACTATTGGTGCCATGGCAGGTATGTCGTTTACCAAGAATCATTGGGACAATAGTTCCATCAGTTCTACAGGAGGTAACATACTCACATCTTATGAGCCAAACTTCCATTACATCGACTACTTGTTGGCTAATGCAACCAAGAATGTAGGTAACGCTCCTTCAGATGCTACAGAGTTATCTTACTTTGGTCGTGTATCTTACAGCTATGACAACCGTTACTTCATGCAGGTTAACTTCCGTCGTGATGCTTTCGATACATCAAAACTTTCAAAGAAGGCACGTTGGGGTAATTTCCCATCAGTTTCAGCAGGATGGGCTATCAGCAATGAGAAGTTCTTCAAGGACAATATAAGCCGTGATGCCATTTCTTTCTTGAAACTTCGTGGTTCTTGGGGTCAGAATGGTAACGTCAATATCTTGAGCGATTATCGTTATGCTTCTACCATAGCTCTTAATCAGAGTTTCTATCAGTATAATCCTTCTTTCGGAGATGGTAAGCTGACTTTAGGTTCTAAGCCTTCTGGACTTGCTAACCCAGACTTGAAGTGGGAAACTTCAGAGCAGGTTGACCTTGGACTTGATGCGCGATTCCTTAACGACCGTTTGACTTTGGGCTTAGACTGGTATCGTAAGACAACCAAGGACCTCTTGATTGAAATCACTCCTATTCCAGAGATTGGTGTAAACAAGAGAGTTGTTAATACAGGTAAGGTACTTAACTCTGGTCTTGATTTCGAGTTGGGTTGGAGAGATCACATCAAGGACTTTAAGTATAGTGTGACCGTAAATGGTTCAACTCTGAAGAATGAGGTGAAGGAGGTTTCTAACCTTGTAAGCCGTTTGACCGAAATAGGTATTGATGGATTCAATAACCAGCTTAAGCCTACATTCGAGGCTGGCCATCAGGTATGGTATTTCCGTGGTTACAAGTATGCAGGTGTAGCCGAAGATGGTAGCGCTCTCTATTATAATAAGAATGGCGAAACAACTTCAGCTCCAACCGATGAAGATAAGCAGGATTTGGGCTCAGGTATTCCTAAGTTTACTTATGGTATTACTCTTAATGCAGAATATAAGGGCTTTGACCTCACCGTATTTGGAACAGGCTCTGCTGGCAACAAGATTTACAACTTGATGGTTTCTGCAGACCGTCCGTTGATCAATGGAATTGATACCTACTGGAAGGATTCTTGGAGAGCAGACCGCACCAATGCTAAATATCCTGATATGAAAAAGGTTGCTACAGACTGGAAGTTCTTCAGTTCTGATGCAGCTGTGTTCAGTGGCTCATATTTCAAGATCAAGCAGATTCAGTTGGGCTATACATTGCCAAAGGCTATCTCTAGCGTGGCAGGTATCAGCAATCTTCGTGTATATTGCTCACTGGATGATTTCTTCACCATCACCAAGTATCCTGGTGCTGATCCGGAGACCGCTTCTATGAATAGTGGCGCATCTCGTGGTTTTGATAATGGTACTTATCCAACTTCCAAGAAGGTGGTATTTGGTATCAATGTAACATTCTAACCTTTAATATTCAAAAACAATGAAGAAAATATTATTTTCAACAATATTGGCTCTTGCTGCCACAGGAACAATGACGCTCACTACATCTTGTGAGGATCAGCTTGACATTGAGCAGAAGGGTGTAATATATACCGAGAACTTCTATAAGACCGATGCTGATGCAGAGGCGGCCCTCGTTGCTGCATACGAAAGCTTTATGTGTAATGTGATGGGACGTAACCACGATGGTGGTGGCCCAGGTATTTATACTCCATTGAAACTGATAGTCAATGAGTGTGGAGACGATGTGTTGGCAGCAGGTGCCAACTCTGGTGATAATACGTTTGGTATCATGCTCAATCAGTTCTATTATGATGCTGAGGCTGAGGTGCCAAAGTTTATGTACACAGGCCTCTATCACTCTGTATATGCCTGTAACCTTGTACTCGATCACTTTGCCGATGCTACTACCGCTGTGCAGAAACGTTGTGCCGCAGAGGCTCGTGTGCTTCGTGCTTATGATTATTTCCTGTTGGCTAATCTCTGGGGTACTCCACCATTGGTAACTCATGTTCTGGATGCTTCTGCACAGCCTTTTAATTGTGATAAGGATCCTGAGCATCCTATGGATCACAAACAGTTGATAGAGTGGATTGCGCAGGAATGTGAGAATGCTGCCAACGATTTGGATGAGCGTAAAAGTAAGGATGACAAGGATGGAGCAGTGAAGGTAACCAAGGGCTTTGCATATGCTCTTGCCGGAAAGGCTTACCTTTTCGCCGGTCAGTATGATAAGGCTAAAATTGCCCTTAAAAAGGTTATAGACTCGGACAAATATGATCTTGTTCCTGGTAAGCAATATGCCGACAACTTCCATATCGAGGGTGATGCCAACGAGGAGAAGGTATTTGAAGTCAACTTCGAGTATAATGCAGGTAAGACCGATTGGGGTGGTATGATTCAGCGTTCTAGCTGGATGGAAACCAACTATTGGGATTGGCGTGCTGATCACTTTGTTGTTTCTCCTAACAAGGTTTATTGTGGCGGCGTTGATGGCTGGGGTGGCCTTGGCGTGCCTCAGTGGTTTGGTGACGAGTTCTATAAAAATGATGGTGATCACTCTTATCGCTTGAAGGCTACTTTAAAGCATATTGATGATGCGGTTTATCATATGTCTTACGGCAAGGATGAAATCGATAATATGACTGACGAGCAGAAGAAAACCAGTGACAAGATTGGCATCAATGACCCTGTTCAGGGACTCTACGGCAACTCTACCTGGTTGGCGTTCAAGCAAATAATGAGAGCTTCTGATACTGATGGCAAGAAATATGGTGATAACATTCGCTTGAATAATTATCTTGTCATGCGTTACGCTGAGGTTTTGCTCAATTATGCAGAGGCTTGTCTTCAGACAGGCGATCAGGCTGAAGCTAAGAAATATATCAACATGATTCAGAAACGTGCTGGTTCCAAGACAATCAGTGAAACTGTTGATATGGATGTGTTGAAGAAAGAAAAGTCATATGAACTTTGGCTTGAAGGCTGTCGTTGGTTCGATATCATGCGATGGAATGATACAAAGGCCATTGAGCGTTTGACTAAGGCTGGTACAGTCGTGCCACATTTGTTTGATAAGGTTTTCAGAACTCCAAAAGCAGACGACCAGAATGTAACTTGGGAGCATGGATCAGAAGCAAACAGCCGTTTCTATACGACCAACACTCCTGAGACTAATTTCAAGGTAGGTTTCAAGAAGGGCAAGCATGAGTTCTTCCCTTATCCACAGACCGTGATGGATAAGAATCCTAACCTGAAGCAGAATCCTGGTTGGTAATCATGAAGTTGTTTTGTTAATATAGTGTTTTTAGTTTAAAGAACTATAGATTGTTTGACAATTAGGGGGTGTTTTGAAAAGAAGCACTCCCTTTTTTCTTCTTTAAAGGAATTTACGTATGAAAACATGGATCATTAGAATAATGAAAAATTTAATTGTATTTATGCTGTTATTTTGTATGTTTTCTTGTACACAGGAGAGAAGAGAACGACATATGGTTTCTTTTATAGTTAAAGACTTGGAAAGATATCCAATGGGTAAGAATTCTTATTTGATTGTAAATTCTAAAGATGTACCAATATGGTATAATCGCATTAAAGGTTCATATTGGGTAGGTCCTTTTTATGAGGATTTGATACAATCTCCTTTTGGATTCTCTTTTTCTAGTGGAAATGTATACAAAATTGCAGCTAGTGAGAATGTATATATGTTTGATAAACATATGAAAAGCAAAGATACTATCTCGATTTGTTATGCTGTTCGGGATTCTGTACCAATTGTTAATTCAGAAAATGCTAGTGATACGATGTTTATAAATAAAATTCCATTTATTAATTATACCAAAAGAGCAAGGATGTATAAAAGACATCGAGATAGTGTTTGGGTTAATTATCAACCCGATACGCTTGTAATGCCTAAAATTAAACGAGATACATTAATAGAAAAATAATATAGTTTATCGTCTTATGAAAAGATTTATAATACTTGTAGTATTCAAGGATGGAGCAAATGCGGACGTGGAGTATTTCTATGATGCAAATGGCGCATTGGTCAAGGACTTGAACAAGGGCATCAGCAATATAGAGTATGATATTCTTGGTAACTTGAAGTGCATCACTTTCTCTAATGGCTTCAAGACGGAATATATCTATGATGCCGCTGGATACAAGCTAAGAACCACCCATGAATCAGCCGTAACAAATACGACTGACTACATCAGTAATTTTATATTCGAAGATGGCAAACTGGATAAGTATCTCTTTGATGGTGGTTATTGCTATATTTAATTTGCAAAAACAATTATCGAAATGATGAAAAAAAATATGTTTTAATACTTTTGTTATGTATACATTTTTATATGTTATTTTCCCAATTGGTATATTGGATGCTGGATATAAACTATGGAGATTTATACTATATAGGCGAATCATTGTTTAGTCGTACTAAGATAGGATATGATGCGGTGGAGAGCTTATATAACCAGATTATGTTTGGTATGTATTATAGTATTTTGTCATCAATTATTTTAATTTTATTGATTAGAAAATATTACAAAAAATGATGTTTACAATGAGTAGAAACCTGCTTTTTACAAGCTTGATGTTATGCTGTAGTGTAATGGCTATATCACAACAAGCCAAACTTTCTTGCTTCACCAATAATCTTGTAGTTGGTGATAGTATCCGTTATGACTTAGTGGATATAGAAAAGCTCTGTATCCCAGAGAATGATGAATCGACATGGGATTTCTCAAATCTTAAGTATTTGGGAAAGGAGAGAGAAGTGTCCTTCTATGGTAAGGATTCTGCAAAGGTTAGGATGATAGGGCAGGACGAGATGCTGGATTTCGTGCAAACTACAGCAGGCTTGTACTTGTCTCAGATACAGACATCCCTTGTGAAGATAGATTTCGTTGATACTTTTGAGTATCTTCGCTATCCCTTTGTTGCTAATGACTCCTTAGTGTGTAACATCAAAGGGCACGGAACTTATAGTTCAAAGATAAATTTTGTTCTGAGGGGAATAAGTAACACTAAGGCTATTGATATTGGAAAAATCATCCTTCCAGACAATGAATCTTTGTCCAATACGTTATTAATCAAGAGGAGTGTTAATGGAGTCATTATTCCTTTGAATGATAGCACGGAAGTAATGCCTAATGTCGAAAAGATGCAGTTGGAGGTTAATTCTTATGATTGGTATGCCCAAGGTTATCGCTATCCTGTGTTCAAGATATTGCTGGCATCTTTGAAAAATGCCAATCGAGAAATCTTGCAGAGAAAATATGCTTGCGTGGCCAATGTAGAGTGCTTCGAAAAGTTGGAAGATTCTGAAAATGAAAAGTTGCGAGCTGGGCAGCAAGGTAAGGAAACTCAAGAGCCGAAGACGTCTTCTCATATCACCTATCACGTAACGATTTCGGGTAAGCAATTGCACATAGTATATTCCTTGTCCTCAGACAGTCAGCTGCGGTTCGTGCTCAGTAACACATCAGGTATGCTCTTGAAGTCATTCAACCAGTATCAACCAGCAGGTGATGGATATGAGCAAGTAATAGATTTGGGCAATTTGCCACGAGGTGAATATGTCTTATATATTAATGTAAACAATCAGAGGATTTCAGAGAAAGTCTCCGTTGAGTAATTTAACTATAATAATGCGTTTCTTATGAAAAGTTTTATTTTCTATGATTTCTATTCAATGCAGCAGAGGAGTTGTAAAAATATACTCTGTTTGTTGTTTGTTGTTTGTTGCAATGTTCCATTTTCATTTTCCCAAGAAAACTCTTTGAGCATAGATAAGCTGTTACCAGATTTTAATCATCTGACTCCAGAGGCAGCTTCATTAGGAAAATATGGAACGATTGCGATGACAGAATATACAGGTACCCCGAACATTAGAATACCATTGCTTGAGGTGAAGTCTGGTGACGTATCATATCCAATAGAACTATATTATGATGCCTCTGGAATAAAAGTGGAGCAAAATGCGACTTTCGTAGGCTTAGGATGGAACTTAAGTTGTGGTGGCTATATAAAACATATTGTTTGTGGACGCGATGATTTTCTGCAAACACCTAATAGTCCTCAAAGTTATTTTGAAAGCAATTTTCATGTGTACTCGGCTTATAGTCCTTTTTATGCCCATTATATAGCTAATATGGGTATGGTTGTGTCGGGCTCATCTGTTGATATTTGTTTGCCACCAGGAAATGAAAAGCAGTATTTAATGTATTCTGATCTAGTCAGGGGATTTTATACTCCAGATGTTTTCCAAGGTAATTTTTGTGGAAACTCAGTATCGTTCTATATTGACAGGGAAAGGAATGTGGCAATCCCATTGGATGAGAACACTAGCAAGTATAAAATTGTTATTTCTGATTTTCAATATCATTATCCTGCAAATATTATATTGACGGATGAACATGGCGTCACCTATGAGTTTGAGGCTTTTAAGGAATATTCGAATAAGGATTCATATTTTTTGACTCATATATACGGATTGGATGGAAAAAATGGTAAGAGCCATATAGAACTCCAGTATGTTCAGCATTTTATGAATTATAGTAAAGGTATGGGAGGCGTAAAGACCTTTTATTCAGAAGCAAAGCTTGATGAAAAAAGCAATTATCCCAATGATATAGGAGGCCAAATGATGTCGCTTATGGGTGAGCATAAAACGTATATTAATACAACAGGTGATCCTTCTGGATTTTTTTACAAAGTATATCCTTCCAAGATAATCACTTGTCGTGATTCTGTCAGTTTTAGCATAGCAGATAGAATGGATTTAGATGGTGCAAAATCAATTGCCGGCATTGTAAGAAAATCTACTGTTAGGGGCAATGTTCTTGACAGAATATCTTTTAGTTATGATTATTTTAAAGAATCTTCTCCTCAGAATGGAACTTCTGGTAAACGTCTGAAACTTACAGGGGTAAAGGTTAACTCTAAAATATATGAGCTGGCTTATGAAAATTCAGAACTGCCTTCTCCTAGAAGCCTTTCTCAGGATTACTGGGGGTATTTTAATGGTATTGATAATGGTCGTACATTATGTGGCTCGCCAAGGTATAGCTTACAAGGTGAATTGGTGAACCCCGTATCTTATCTGGGTAATGCCAATCGTTATGCATCGGAAAAATATTCTAAGGTAGGAGTGTTGACTAAACTCACATATCCAACAGGCGGCTATTCATGTTTTGAATATGAGCCTAATCGTTTTGATGACGAATATTACTATCCGGATGCAGCCGATAGGTTTGTTGTTTCTGTTGTTGGGTGTAGTGCCAATGCTTATGGTACTGGAGGATTTAGTCATCAAAAGAAGGAAATCACAGTGACGGAAACAACAGAATATAGCTTTCGTGTTTCTTTGTATACCCCAGACTTGAACAGATATACAGCAAAAGCTTGTTTGAAAAATGAGGATACAGGTGAGATTATTAAAAGCTATTCAACTTCTGATTTTTCGATTGGAAGTCCGTATGGCAACACCATGCGATTGACATTGGCTCCAGGAAAATACTCTTTGGAGGTTGAGGTGCCGGAGTGCAAAGGTTCTTCGATACCTGTGGCAGAATGTTCCTTAAGTTATCAGATAGTAAAAGTAAGTGATACTTCTGGAAGAGAAAAAGGAGGAATGTCACTTGGCGCAGGTTTACGAATTAAGAATATCAAAAATTATGATTCAACTAATGAATTGCTTGGTGAAACCAGATATGAATATCAAAACGGCAAGTTGTTGATACCGACACAAAGATTGGAAAAACATTTTGTGGATTATTCATATATTGGTGTAAATGATCATGTGGAAAAATCCGTAAATGTTGCTTTCGATTATGCAAGTTCGGAACCAAGTTATTCTTACATATGCTCGTTGAGTAATCCGGCAATGGTTGGCTATTCTAAAGTCACTAAATATGACTTAGATTCTTCTGGCATGTTGTTGAAAAAGACTTTGACAGAGTATTATAACCAAGGGTATAGTCTGGACAATAGTATCAATGCGAGGGTTAATAATGCTTTCTTTTATAATCCGAAGGGTTATTTGAATGGAAAAATAAAAAGTGAAACGGTGTTTTCTACAGATGGCATGCCTTTGCGTAAGTTGGAGTATTCGTATGATAAGAAAGAGTTGGGATATGCCTTGTTTCCAAAATGTGTGCCTACTCATCTGCCAAGTCAATCCCTAACAGTAGGAAAATTTGATTTAGCTATATTGAGGAAACCTATAGAATGGTGTTATCTTACAAGGGCAAAAGAAATCAATTATGAACAGGGAAATGTCAAGCTCGCCAAAGACATAAACTATTCGTATAATCAACAAAATATGCAAATATCGTTAGAAAATATTGCAGATGAGTATGGGAAACAAACGGCTGCTACGTATTATTGGTATCCGTGTGATGATAAATCAGCAGGCTCGGCTTTACTTGTTGACAAGCATTGCATGAGCAAAATCACAGGGCAAGAGTTCTATCGTAATGGTACTTTTACTGGAGGCGGACGATATGATTTTACACAATCAAATGGATTGCCTGTAATAAATAAGTGCTATTCGATAATTTCAGACAGATCATTAGTATTGGAAGCTACTATAGATGCCTATGATGAGCATGGTAATATATTGCAATATGAGGGAAAGGATGGTGTGCCTGTAACATTGCTATGGTCTTATAATTATCAATGTCCTGTTATGAAAATCGTAGGGGTGACCTATGCAGAAATGAAAGGTCTCTCAAGTTATGTCGCATCATTGGGTGGTCGGAATTACTTATCAAAAAGTATGCTGCTGTCTATTTATGAGGCTGCGCGAAATAAGGGATGCCAAACGACTGCTTATGTGTATGATGAACGTTTGAATATATCGTCTGTCATCAATCCAAATGGATACGAAACGAGTTATTCCTACGACTCGGAAGGCAGGTTGGAAAGCGTTAGAGATCATATTGGTGTTTTGCATGGATATTCATATAATTTCAAACAAAGATGAGAATAATAAGAATTGTAAGTATGTTGCTTCTTCTTTGTGCCTTGACCATTTCTTCCAAGGCACAAAGTCCTACTCAAAACTATGTGATGAGTAAGGAGGTGCTTGACGTGGACGGAACTCACGCCATAACGACTGTTACGTATTATGATGGCTTGGGTTATCCTGTAGAGACGGCAACCAATGGTCTTGGTGGTACAGGAAAGTATGCCTATACATTACTGGAGCATGATGCACTTGGTAGGGAAAAGCAAAGCTGGCTTCCTGGAACGCAGAAGGATGGTTGCTCTTTCATGACCCCTTCCGAACTGTCCTCCTCTCTCATAACCTTTCATAAAGACCGGAATCCGTACTCTGTGAATAGTTATGATGCCTTGGATAGACAGGTCTCAACATTGGGAGCTGGGGAGTTATGGTTCACTGCGAAGAAGTTTGTGGAGCAGCGTTACTGTTCGAATGAATCGAATAGCGTGAAACTATATCAAGTGAGTGAATCTGGGGCATTGGTGGAATATGGCTATTATGCAGCCAATTCCCTTTCTCTGTTGGAAGAGACAGATGAAGATGGAAAAACTAAGCAGACCTTTAGCGATTTATTTGGTCATAAGGTGTTGGAACGTAGGGATGGAAATAACGACACCTATTATATATATGACAATATCGGTCGGCTTCGCTATGTGCTTTCTCCGTCTTATCAGGAATATTCAGATTTGCAAAAGTATGGCTATGAGTATCGTTATGACAAATATGGCAGATGTGTATGGAAACGTCTGCCAGGCTGTGAGTATCAACAAATGTGGTATGACGCAGCCGACAACTTGATGTTCTCGCAAGATGGCGAACAACGTAAGAAGGGGTTGTTCGTGTTCTACCTCTATGACAAAATGAAACGCGAGGTTCTCATGGGTACGACAACCAGCATGAATGCCTTATGCACTTCTGCTTTGGCGACTTATGGAGAGCAGTTCTCGGGCTTGTGCAACAGCGGCTATACCCCATTGGGAAACTTAGGTCTTGGGAATGAACAACTTCTAAGTGCCAAGTATTATGACTGCCATAGTTTTTTGAATCGTCAGATGGTCAAGAACCTGACCTCGAAAAGTTTGTCAGCGAAGACTTCCGGTTTGCAGGAATCCTACAACATTGGCTTACAGACAGGTATTGTGACACGAAACACGGATGGTGACCTCTTGGCTTCCGTGTCCTACCATGACTTGCGTGGGTTGGTCGTTGAGTCAATGCAGATCAAGCCTGATGAAGTATTTTTGAGGCAATCCATCAAGTATAGTTTTACAAGAAAACCAATTGAAGTCAAGGCGGAATTGACGAAAGGCGACATGACAAAGAATGTTACTCAGCTGTATGTTTATAATCCAAACAATGATAAAATCGAGACAATGACAATACAAGTTGGAAATGTAACAAGGACAGTGGCATCGTATAGCTATGATGACATCGGAAGGCTCGTCTCTGTCAATCGAAGCGGCAACGCTGGCAGCGTGCATTACGCCTACAATATCCGCAACTGGCTTAAGGAGACGAAGTCAGACAGATTCAAGCAGAATCTGTATTATGAGTCCACAAAGGAAAATCCATGTTTCAATGGCAACATCAGCCGTATGCAATGGCAATCAAACAAGGACAATGTGCTCCGTGGCTATGACTTCACCTATGATGGCTTGAACCGCTTGGAGGAATCTATCTATGGCGAGGGTGCGGACATGAGCCAGAGCAAGAACCATTACTCCGAGAATGTATTGTCATATTCTCCGAATGGCTCCATCGAGCGATTGCAGCGATATGGCAAGAAGAACAATGGGACGTTTGGTCTCATAGACGACTTAACGTACTCATACAACGGCAACCAAATAAAGGCAATCAGCGATAAGGCTGGTAGCTTACTCTATAATGGTTCCTTTGATTTCAAGGATGGAGCAAATGCGGACGTGGAGTATTTCTATGATGCCAATGGCGCATTGGTCAAGGACTTGAACAAGGGCATCAGCAATATAGAGTATGATGTCCTTGGCAACATGAAGTGCATCACTTTCAGCAATGGCTTCAAGACGAAATATATCTATGATGCAGCAGGCAATAAGCTGCGAATCACTCATGAGTCAGTCGTGACAAACACGACCGATTACATTGGCAACTTCGTGCTCGAAGATGGAAAGCTATCTAAGTATCTCTTTGATGGTGGCTATTGTTCATTCGATAACAATCAGAATCCAAGTTTCCATTATTACGAGAAGGATCATCTCGGCAGTGTAAGGATGGTGGTGAATGAGAATGGTACGATAGAACAAGTGAATCATTACTATCCATTCGGTGGAGTATATGGCGACTTGTCATACAAAGGCGAGTTGCAAAGAAACAAGTACATCGGCAAGGAGTTCGACCATATGTACGGCTTGGATTGGTATGACCATGGGGCTAGAATGTATGATGCGGCTAGAGTCGTATGGGACAGAATAGATAATTTAGGAGAAAAGAATTCAGATATTTCTCCATATTTATACTGTCATGATAATGCAATAAACAAATTTGATCCAGATGGAAACGATGACTATTTTAGTAATAGCGGACAGTTCTTATTTTCAAAGGGTGATTCCCCAAATATTTATGTTGCTAATGGTAATAATGGATTTGTAAACTTCAATACATTGGATTTGCGTAGAAAAAACAATCTGAATACTGGTGTCAGAATTGTTGGCTATTACGCTCGAAAGGCAGGTGTGAAATATAATGTAAATGGAGGTCGTGGATATGTAGGAATAAGTACTTTGCATAGAACTGATAATCAGAAAGATGTACTAGCTCAAACGAAAGGTGAATCAATTTATTTAAAGATGTCTAATGGAAAATTAAATAAAGAAATGTATAATATTTACAATTTGACAAATACAATTGGACATGAGAAGTTACATAAAGAATCAGATGTGCCTCTAACATATCTTGTTCATTCTCAAATAGTATTGAAACAACTTGCTGATGCAAATTTTTCTAATGGATCGGAGAAATATCAAATAGGTACGATAGGAAATATGATTGTTTTAATGAATGAAGCGAATAAAAATGAACAAAGCGCAAATGCACTGATACAAATAATGGTAAAAGCAAATTCAATCATTAAACCGCTAGGATTAGGTAGAATAGTTAGACAAAATAATCATTTTGAATATGTATATGGTACAAAATAGAAAAAATGAATTTGGAATAGTAAAAACGGTTATGTTTTTATGTATAATGGCTATCTTATGTTCTTGTAAGGATACAAAGAAAATTCTTACAAGAAATAGTTATCAATATTGGCATTATATAGATAGTAAGCAGAATGAGGACGAAACAAGACACCCTTATTTTTGTAGGGAGGATTCTTTCTATTTTTATGTCGATAGCAAAGGTGTTTTTATCGAGTTTCGAGCAAATTGGCGTTTTAGGGAATATAATGGTTTTCTTGTTTCTCATTATCTTTATGAACCAAGTTGGAATTTGTTAAACCGTAACACAATCCGTTTTGGACGCTTTCGCTATAAAATTATTTCTGTTTCCGATAATAGAATCTTGATTCGTAATGACATTGATCCCAAAAACGCTGTAGACACTTTAGAGTTGGTTCCTAAGTCTCATATACCTAAAGATTATAGAGATTTTCAAAAACCATTTCAGTACAAGGAAGAAAAAAAAGATAGAGAGAAAGGTAAATATTTCTTTATATTTTAGGATAGTAAAAAAATAATTTGTGCTTAGGAAAAAACAACTATATGTTCTATCTCTATGACAATGTCAAGAGAATGGTGTTAGCATGACTGTTACTCAGGTAAACGACTATAATGAATATAATAACAAAATAAAGACTATGACATTAAGTGCCGGAAATGTAACAAGAATGGTGGCGTCATATAGTTATGATGACATCGGAAGACTGGTCTCCTTGAAGCGAAGCGGCAATGTGGGTATGGTAAACTATGCCTACAACATCCGCAATTGGCTGAATGAGACGAAATCAGATAGATTCTCTCAGAATCTATGGTACGAAACCACAGGAGCATACCCATGCTTCAATGGAAACATCAGTCGTTTGCAATGGCAATCGGGCAAAGACCATGTGCTCCGTGGTTACGACTTTGCCTATGATGGCTTGAACCGCTTGGAGAAATCCACCTATGCGGAGGGTACGGAAAAACAAGATAAAGTTTTTGCAACATGAGACAAAGTGTATATGAAGGAAAATATGTAATTTTGCAGCATCAACTAATAATTTTAATATAAAAGAATGAATGTTCGAAAAATAATGAGATGCATTGCTTTGGCTGTATTGTCTTATGACACAGCCTTGGCGCAGAATCCAATCATCAACAGTCAGTTTACGGCAGATCCAACGGCTCGTGTGTTTAATGGGAAGATATATCTCTATCCTTCTCATGATATTCCGAGTCCTATCGAGAAACTGAAGACTTGGTTTTGTATGCCTGATTATCATGTCTTCTCATCCAGCAATCTGACGGATTGGGAAGACCATGGTGTCATCGTTTCGCAGGACAAAGTACCTTGGGTACAGGACGGCAGTTATACGATGTGGGCTCCTGACTGTGTAGAGAAAGACGGGAAATATTACTTCTATTTCCCTGCTGCTCCGAAAGGGGAGGAGAAGGGATTCGGAATAGGTGTGGCGGTTGCCGACCAGCCCGAAGGACCGTTTATGCCGATGTGGAAACCCATAGAGGGTGTGCACGGCATAGATCCTTGTGTGCTGATAGATAAGGACGGACAGGCTTATATCTACTGGGCTGGAGCAGGATTGCACATGGCTAAGCTGAAACCAAACATGACGGAACTTGCCTCGGAACCCAAACTGGTAGAGGGATTGCCTGAGGGATTCAAGGAAGGACCATTTGCCTTCGAGCGTAACGGCAAATATTATTTCACCTTCCCTTGGGTACGTGAAAAGGATGGAACCGAAACGCTGGCTTATGCCATGGCTGACCATCCGATGGGACCTTTCACGTTCAAGGGCATCATCATGGATGAGTCGCCTACGAAGTGCTGGACCAATCATCATAGCATCGTAGAATATCAGGAACAGTGGTATCTTTTCTATCATCATAATGATTATTCGCCTAAGTTTGACAAGAACCGCTCGGTGCGAATCGACTCTCTGAACTTCAATCCTGACGGAACGATACAGAAGGTGATACCTACGCTAAGAGGTGTGGGATTGACGAAGGCTCGTTCGCGTATTCAGATTGACCGCTATTCTGCGCTGCGCTGCAAGGGTATTGGTATTGATTATCTGGATAAGAACAACTGTTTTGACGGATGGAAGACTCTCTTCTCTAAATCGAATACAGCTCTTATATATAATAAGGTGGATTTCGGTAATGAGAAGGTGGAAGAAATCACCATTCGTGCCAAGTCTTCAAAGGGCGGTGTACTCGTAGTCAGAGCCGATGGCAAGAAGGGTAATATCATTGCTAAAGTGAAGATTCCAAAGTCGGCAGCCTGGAAGAACATCCGTGCCCAGGTGCTCCATGCTCCTCTAGGCGTCCATGCTCTACACGTATCCTTGCAGAGTGGTGCCGACGTAGAGGTTGACTGGCTGGGCTTCGATGCGTTGCCTTGGGAAAAGGGTGCTTTCGAAACTCACCAGTATCGCAATCTCTTTGCCGAGATGGGCTATAAGCAGGCTGATATTGACAAGAAGGTGAACGAAGTGTTCAATGATGTGTTCTACGGTAAGAACAAGGTTTATTTCGAGGTGGGCGATTCCATGGGATATGTCAGCGATATAAAGAACAATGATGTGAGAACCGAAGGCATGTCGTATGGAATGATGGCTGCCGTGCAGTTTGACAAGAAGGACATCTTCGACCGCCTCTGGCGATGGAGCAAGAAATACATGCAGCATCAGGAAGGACCTTATAAGGGCTATTTCGCATGGAGCTGCAAGACTGATGGAACGAGAAATGCGCAGGGAGCCGCATCGGATGGTGAACTCTATTTCGTAACTTCGCTCATCTTTGCATCCAACCGATGGGGCAATGATACGGGCATCAACTATCTGAAGGAAGCGCAGCATATTCTGGATTGCAGCATGCAGAAGGCGGGAATGGACCGCACAGCTCCGCTCATCAATCTCGAACATCAGCTCATCACCTTTACGCCCGATCATTGGGGCGGGAAGTTTACCGATCCTTCTTACCATCTCCCTGCCTTTTACGAGGTTTGGGCGAAATGGGCTAACGACGGACGGTCCCAGTTCTGGAAGGAGTGTGCTGAGAAAAGCCGTGAGTTCCTGCATAAGTGTATCAATGAGAAGACGGGCTTGAACCCGGACTATTGCAACTATGATGGCAGTCTGATGAAGACCGGTCGGTTGCTGGGTGATGCATTCCGTTATGACTCATGGCGAGTGCCAATGAACATAGCGCTCGATTATTCCTGGGCTTGCAAGGATAAGGAGTGGCAGCAGAAATATGCCAATACGCTGCAGAACTTCCTGTATAGTAAGGGCATTGATTCTTTCCTGGACCAGTATAATGTAGATGGAACGATGGTAGAAGATATTCTGCCGGCAGGTACAGCTCCAAAGGCACTCCGCCATTCTATCGGTTTTGTTGCCACTTCGGCTGCGGCTTCATTGGTCAGCAATCATGTGAAGGGCAGGGAATTCGTCAGTCATTTCTGGAATGCCAAGCATGAACCAGATAAAGAAGGCTTCTTCGATGGCTATTACGACGGACTGTTGCGTCTCTTCGCCTTCATGCATCTGAGTGGCCGTTATCAGATTATCGAACCTCAATAATAATGAATAGTCTATGTACAAATTTTTTAATAAAATAGTTAGATTGTTTTGTTTATGTGTATTCCTTTTGGGGCATTCCTCTGCGGATGCCCAAAATAGGAATTTACCTGCAGACATCAATCCTTATTTCGGACCAGTCGGCAAGCAGCCTGTCATGCCTAATGCGGCTGGCTTTATTCAGAGATGGTTGCTCCTGGAGCCCATCTCTATGCCGGTCAAGAGCAATGTCGTTTTTACAGATTCTTATCTGAAGGAGGTATTCCATACGCAGTATTTCCCTAAACAGATGGAAACAGTTCCTAAGGATGGAGCCGTCGTGAAGGTGGGCAAGGAAAAACTGAAATGGCATGCGCTGGACAGTAAACTGTTTAATGTGAAACTCTTCCGTTTCGCTACTTCGTTTAAGAAGTCCAAGTATGGTGTCTTGTTCTGGGCGGTTACCATTATCGATTGCCCTGAGGAGATGAAAGACGTCCGCTTGTCTGTTGGCTCGAATGGTGCTTCCATGTGGTGGCTCAATGGTGAGGAGGCGGTGATGCTCGAAGGCGACCGAAGAATGGTTCGCGATGATGTGGTTTCTAAGAAGCTTACCTTGAAGAAAGGTAGGAATATCCTTCGTGGTGCAGTAATCAATGGTCCTGGCATGAGCGACTTCTGTGTCCGATTCATCGACGGACAGGGCAAGCCTGTCAGAAACCTGTCTATTCACGTGAAGTAGTGCAATCAATAAAGAAAGTTATGAAACAGAACAATATATTTTTCAGATATTTTAGCCCGGTTGCTGCTCAGCAGAAGCTTTATGCCGCTGCTTTGGTTGCCTTGTTGTCTTCCTCTGCTTACGAGGCAGAAGCCCAGGTGGGCGAACCTTTCATTCATGATCCTTCTACCATTGCCCTGTGTGATGGAAAGTATTATACCTTTGGAACGGGTGAAGGTGGAATCTGGTCGGAGGATGGCTGGACCTGGCAGGGTGGTGCTGTTCGTCCCGGCAGAGGAGCGGCTCCTGATGTGTTGAAGATTGGCGACCGTTATCTTGTAGCCTACAGTGCTACGGGTGGTGGTTTGGGTGGCAGTCATCGCGGTGATGTCCTGACGATGTGGAACAAAACGCTCGATCCGAAATCGCCTGATTTCAAATATACTGAACCGGTGGTGGTAGCTTCATCCTTAGATGATGAAGACTGTGATGCCATTGATGCGGGCTTGTTGCTCGACCCTACTACCGGCAGACTCTGGCTCAGTTATGGTACCTATTTCGGATTTATCCGTCTGGTAGAACTTGATCCGAAGACAGGCAAGCGGATGGAAGGTAACGAACCCGTCAATATCGCCATCGACTGCGAGGCTACTGATTTGATTTACCGCAACGGCTGGTATTATCTTCTCGGCACCCATGGCACCTGTTGCGATGGTCCTAATTCTACCTACAATATCGTGGTGGGACGTTCGCGAAAGATAACCGGTCCATACGTAGATAATGTGGGCAGAGAGATGTTGCAGGGCGGTGGAAAGATGGTGATTGCAGCCAACAATCTGAAGACGGGTCCCGGTCACTTCGGACGCTATATTGAGGAAGAGGGTGTAGAAAAGATGTCGTTCCACTATGAGTCTGATTTCAGACAGGGTGGACGAAGCGTGTTGGCCATCCGTCCTTTGTTGTGGAAGAACGACTGGCCTGTGGCTGGTGATGAATTTCATGCCGGAACCTACGAGATAGAATCGGAACGAAGAGGCTATGCCCTGGAGATTGCCGTAGATTTCGTGAGAATGCAGCGGGATATCGAACCTTTCTGGATCAAGCCAATCAAGCCTCTGAAGAATATCGAGCCTCAGACCTTGAAGGAGGTAGAGGCAGAATGGCCTAAGGGCGAGGTGAAGGTAAGAATGAACGATTATATGTTCCGTCCTCATCAGAAGTGGAGTATCATGCCTGCCGGAAAGGGTGGTTATCTGGGTGGTCCTTATTATAAAATCTGCATAGAAGGCACTACTCGCTATCTTACCGCAACCGCTCAGCATGATGTCATTGCCAAACCTGAGTTTACGGGTGAAGATGCCCAGCTTTGGCGCATCGAACAGCTCACCGATGGCACCTATCGCATCATGCCTAAGGCAGTGCCAGGCACAGAAGAGAAACTGGCATTGGTTTCACTCGGCGATTGTACCCCAGGCTTGGCTCCTTTCGATTTCAATAGCGATAATTCTAAATGGAATTTCAGACAACAATAAATTCATGATGATTTGACAATCGAGAAGCGTTCCAATCATAAACCCTCTAATAAAATAAACAGAAGTATGCTAAAGAATTTATCTCTCATTGCCCTTTTGGGCATCGCTGTCGTTGGCGTTCCAAGTGAACTCAGCGCCAAGAATGTAAAGGTGGTAGGCACCCAGAAAGGTGCGGCTGCCAAGTCTATCACCCGTCAGGTGGCTCAGCAGAATGTAACCATCGAATTCTATTCTCCATCCATCGTCCGCATCTTGAAATCTGATGCCGGACTTGGTGCTCCTGTTCAGAAGAAAAGCTATTCTGTCATCTTGAAACCTCAGCAGATGAAGGGCGTTCAAATACAGGAAAACGGTGATATTGTAAAAATCAATTCTAGTTTTATTTCCGTTGAACTGAATCAGCAGACTGGCGAAATCCGCTTTCTTTCGAAGGATGGAAAGCTGTTGCTTACCGATACGAAGACCCGTCTGGAAGCTCGCAAGGATGAAGCCAACAAGGGCAAGTACCGCATAGAGCAGGACTTCCGTCTTGCTGATGACGAGGCCATCTATGGTCTGGGACAGTTGCGCGATGTTTACATGAATCAGCGTGGTCGACAGAATATCGTACTCTGGAACAATAATACTTATATCGCCATCCCTTATTTCACCAGTGAGAAGGGCTATGGTCTTTACTGGGACAATGCAGGAAAAACCTATTTCAATGATATCGTAGCATCCAAGGATAATGGCAACCAGCCATCATGCACTTCCTTTACCAGCGAAGTGGGAACCTGTGCCGACTACTATTTCATGTACAAGGATGGTACGCAGGATGGAGTCATCGCCAGTATCCGTGAACTCACCGGACAGGCTACGATGTTCCCGAAATGGGCGATGGGCTTCTGGCAATGCCGTGAGCGCTATAAGACCAGCGACGAACTGGCTGGCGTATTGGACAAGTATCGTGAACTGAAGATCCCTACTGATGCCATCGTGCAGGACTGGCAGTATTGGGGATGCGACTCCAACTGGAATGCGATGAAGTTCCAGAACCCATACTATATAAATAAGGTGGGCGACCCAGCCTATGCCAAGTATCTTCCTACCGATATGAAGCAGATGAAGGTACAGGGAGAACCCCGTCTGAAGAGTCCGGAAGAGATGGTGAAGTATGTTCATAAGAACGATGCCCATCTGATGATTTCCATCTGGGCAAGTTTCGGTCCTTGGACAGAGCAGTATCGTGAACTGAAGAAGATGAATGCCCTCCTTCCTTTTGAAACGTGGCCAAGAAACAGTGGCGTGATGCCATACGATGTCTTCAATCCGAAGGCTCGCAACCTCTACTGGAAGTATCTTACTCATCTCTACCAGATGGGCTTTGATGCCTGGTGGACCGATTCTACGGAGCCAGACCATTTTGAGAAGCCGGGCGATGAGAACTATCAGACCTTCGATGGTTCATGGTTGGGCGTGAAGAACGCCTTCCCATTGTTGCACAACAAGAGCATCTACGAGCACCAGAGAGCGATGAAGGGCAACACAAAGCGTTCGCTCCAGATGACCCGAAGCGGCAGTCTCGGTATTCAGCATTATGGCACCATCTGCTGGAGCGGTGATGTGGTGGCTTCTTGGGACGAGATGAAGAATCAGATTCCATCGGGCTTGAACTTCTCGCTCTGCGGTATCCCATTCTGGAACACCGACCTGGGTGGTTTCTTCTACTGGGAGTTTGAACAGAATCCAAAGAACCCTGCCCTTCAGGAACTGCAGACCCGCTGGATGCAGTGGGGAACCTTCATGCCATTGATGCGCAACCACTGTTCTTCGCCGATGGTAAGCGAACTGTATGAATTCGGAAAGCAGGGCGACTGGGCTTATGATGCTATGATTAAGGCCATCAAGCTGCGCTATCGCCTTTTGCCTTATATCTACAGTACGGCTGGCGACTGTGTACAGAATAGCGGAAGCATGATGCGTGCCCTGGTAATGGATTATGCGGCAGACAAGAAGGCTTCCCGTCTGAACGATGAGTATCTCTTCGGCCGCAACATTCTGGTGAAGCCGGTAACCGATCCTTTATACACCTGGAAGGATAAGGAGAAGAAGGGACATACCATCTATCCTGATGTAAGGAAGGCAGCTGCGCCTGTGAATGTTTACTTGCCAAAGGGTAATAAATGGTATGATTTCTGGAGCAACACCCAGTATGAGGGCGGTCAGGATATCCAGCGCCTTTGTCCTATCGACATCATGCCTGTATTCATCAAGGCAGGTACCATCCTGCCATTCGGTCCTGAAGTGCAGTATAGTTCAGAGAAACCTTGGGATGAGCTGGAGATTCGTGTCTATCCTGGTGCTGATGGTAAATTTACGCTCTATGAGGATGAGGGCGACAACTATAATTACGAGAAGGGTAAATTCTCGGAAATCCAGTTTGTTTGGAATGAAGCAGACAGAACCCTGAGCATCGCTCCACGCAAGGGCAGCTATAAGGGAATGCTCCAGCATCGCAGATTCCATATCGTACTGGTGGATACCAATAGTGGTGCGGGCGATCAGCCTATGCAGGCAAGCAAGAGTGTGGAATATGACGGAAAGGCTGTAAAGATACAGCTGTAAGTGTTACATTATATAAAGTATTTGATACTTGTAATAAAGTAGTATTCTGCTTTTTTGTTTATCTTTGCAGCACAAATAACAATTTAATATACTAATAGCTTAATAGTAATTACAATGAACAAGAATGTTATATACGCAGCTTTGATGTTTGTGGTAACTATGTCCTCCGGCAATGCCTCAGCTCAGCAGTTTCCTTATCAGAATCCAGCCCTCTCGGCTCATGAGAGAGCGGTAGATTTATGTGGTCGTCTCACTTTGGAAGAGAAAGCTTCTCTGATGCTGGATGATTCGCCGGCTATCCCACGATTGGGAATCAAGAGATTCCAGTGGTGGAGCGAGGCACTGCATGGTGTGGCGAACATGGGAGATGTAACCGTCTTTCCGGAACCTATCGGAATGGCAGCTTCGTTTAACGACAGAATGGTGTATAGAGTCTTTGATGCAACATCTGATGAGATGCGTGCCAAATGGAATGAACTGCAGCAGAAGGGAGGAGATGTAACCCGTTTCCATGCTTTATCTGTCTGGACTCCAAACGTGAATATCTTCCGTGATCCTCGCTGGGGACGTGGACAGGAAACCTATGGTGAGGATCCTTATCTTACCAGTAGGATGGGATGTGCCGTGGTGCGCGGATTGCAGGGACCTGAAGATACGAAATACCGCAAACTCTGGGCTTGTGCCAAGCACTATGCAATTCATAGCGGACCGGAATGGGCTCGCCATACAGACAATATTACCGATGTTACACCGCGCGACCTTTGGGAAACTTATATGCCCGCCTTCAAATCGCTGGTGCAGGATGCCAAGGTGCGTGAGGTGATGTGTGCCTATCAGCGTTGGGATGATGAACCATGCTGCGGCAACACCCGCCTTTTGCAGCAGATTCTCAGGGACGAGTGGGGATTCAAGTACCTGGTAGTTTCCGACTGTGGCGCTGTTACTGATTTCTGGGAGAACCATAAGGTTTCGAGCAATGCCAGAAATGCAGCAGCTAAGGGCGTATTGGCTGGAACCGATGTAGAATGTGGATTTAATTATGTATATAAATCAGTGCCTGAGGCTGTGAAGTATGGTGCCCTGACGGAAGAAGAAGTTGATAAGCATGTGATTCGTCTGCTCGAAGGTCGTTTCGACTTGGGTGAGATGGATGACAACAAGATAGTATCATGGTCGAAGATTCCTGTATCTGTGCTTTGCAGCAAGGCACATCGCCAGCTCTCGCTCGATATGGCTCTGCAGACCATGACGCTGCTCCAAAACAATAATGAGGTATTACCTCTCGATAAAAAGCTAAAGAAGATTGCTTTCATCGGACCAAATGTGGATAACGAACCGATGATGTGGGGAAACTATAATGGTACTCCACGACAGACAATTACCATCCTGGATGGTATCAAGAGTCGTTTGAAGAAAAACCAGGTCGTCACCTTTAAAGGGTGCGACCTGGTGAACGACCAGACTTTGGATTCTTACTTCGACCAGTGCAGCATGGATGGCAAGATGGGCTTTAAGGGCACTTTCTGGAACAATCGTGAAATGGAAGGTAAGCCTGTTACCATCACTCAGGAAAAGAATCCTGTGCAGGTAACTACCTATGGTCAGCATTCGTTTGCACCCAATGTGAAGTTGACGGGCTTTTCTGCCAAGTATGAAACCGTATTCCGTCCTAAGCAGAACGCCAAGGTATTGCTCGATGTGGCTGCCTGCGGTCATTATGAGGTTTATCTGAATGGTGAGAAAAAGTCAGAAAAGAGTGATTGGCGCACAGCAGAATCCCGCATCGAGTTTGAGGGCGTGAAAGGCAAGGAGTATAAGATAGAAATACGATATGCTGAGATGCCAACCTATAATGCCAATATGAAGATCAATATCGGTCATGAGAATCCTATCGACTATCAGGCTTCGCTCAAGCAGTTGAAGGATTGCGAGACAGTAGTCTTCGTAGGTGGCATCTCTCCACAGTTGGAAGGTGAGGAAATGCCTATCGAGATTTCTGGCTTCAAGGGTGGTGACCGCACCAACATCGAATTGCCTAAGGTTCAGCGCAATTTCCTGAAGGCTTTGAAGGAGGCGGGCAAAAAGGTTGTCTTTGTCAACTGTTCGGGTTCGGCTATTGCCTTGACTCCAGAGACAGAGAGTTGCGATGCTATTCTCCAAGCCTGGTATCCTGGTCAGGAAGGTGGTGAGGCAGTGGCTCGTATACTCTTCGGAGAGTACAATCCTGCCGGCAAGTTACCTATTACGTTCTATAAGAATTCTGAGCAGTTGCCTGATTTCAAGGATTACAGCATGAAGGGCAGAACCTATCGTTATATGAACGATGCGCTCTTCCCATTCGGTTATGGCTTGAGCTATACTTCTTTCCGTATTGGCGATGCTACACTTTCCAACTCTATCCTGAAGAAGGGTGAGAAGATTACGCTGAAGGTACCGGTAAGTAATGTTGGCAAGAAAGATGGAACCGAGATTGTGCAGGTATATGTGAAGGATCCTGCCGATACCGAAGGACCATTGAAGAGCTTGAAGGCTTTCGAGAGAGTGGAGGTGAAGGCAGGAAAGACTGCTGAGGCTGTCATCACGCTGGATAGCAGAAACTTCGAACTCTTCGATGCTGCAACCAATACCGTCCGTGCCAAGGCAGGAAAGTATGAGGTTTATTACGGCAGCAGTTCGGCTGATAAGGATTTGAAAAAACTGGATGTTTCTATTGAATATTAAGTAACGGTATAATAGTATCAATCCAATAAAATAATTGAATTATGAAAAGAATCCTTTGTGTACTTATTGCAGCCATCTGGCTCTGTACTTGCTGGGCAGGGAATGGCAAGAAACCCATTGTCTGGGAACAGCCGATAGCTGAATCGAACCAGCTATTTTATAATCCTTTTCAATCTCAACTCAACATCTATCGTGTGGAATTTGCAGATGATGAAACACGAGTGTTCATGCACATCACTTTTCCCCCACACTATTGGATAAAGTTTGTGAAGGAAACCTATCTCCTTGCTGATGGCAAGAAATATCTCGTCAAGAGCTGTGATGGACTGAAACTTGACGAAGAACACTATATGCCTAGCTCAGGCAAGGAGGATGTGGTCTTCCATTTCGCACCGCTCCCCAAGAAAACCCGAAAGTTTGACTTCCTGGAAGGTGACGGCAAAAAGAACTTCAAGATATTGGGCATCGAGAATATCGATACCCGCATCAAACAGCTCTTCTCCTCGCTTTGGCGCAACGATGCGACCGGCGATTGGGAGATAGGATTCTATGATGATTTCGCCATCTACGACTGCCGTTACTGGCAATACAAGCAGAAGAATCAGAAGGGCGACAAGTACTCTTTCATCCTTACCGATGGCAAGAGCGACCTGGCTGTCAACATCGACAAACCTCAACATGGCAAGCGCACGATGAGCATCAACGGCAAGAAAGCCGAATATTCGCTCATTACCACTTCCACCCTTCCGGATTATCCGCAGAAAGATGAGACCACAAGTCTGAAGGATACTCATAACAAGCCCGATACGGCTATTGTTGTGGGATGGCTCAGAAATATGCCTAAGGAATTTTGGGATAGAGGGCAGGAGTATAGTGTGCAGTATTATGATCTCTTTTCCACATTCAAGGAAGTGAGCAATTGTAGCAAGCTCGATTCACTTGGCAGATTTGAGATCAAAGTGCCTCTCATCAACTCTACCGAGGTTTTCATGGACTGGAAACATACTTATATCAACACGGTATTGGAGCCAGGTGAGACCTATTATCTGCTCTATGACTTCAAGTCTGGACATTCCATCTTCATGGGCAAAAAATGCCGCTTGCAAAATGAACTGCTGGCGCATCCTATCCCAATGATTAACGCAGACTATGCAGGTAAGTATGAAAATAAGGTTCCAGCCCAGGAGATGATGCAGATTCTTGAATCCAGATATAAGGAGGCTGAAGGGAACTTACGGAAACAGATAGAAAAATCGGCATCTATTTCCAAATGTTATCAGGAGTATGCTGCCCGATATCTTCTCTGTAGTTATGCATCATCAATCTTACAGGGAGCATATCGTGTAAAAGACCATATTTTCCCTCAGGAATATGTAAGCCAAATGGAAAAAATATGGAAGGAGATTCCGCAGCCTTATACTCAGTTTCGTGACTATAGTATGCTGACTAAAGATCTCATCGACCAGGAAGCAAGGTTAAAGTACAGTACACCCATGGGGAAGACCTATGGATTCTTGTTCACCAATTATTATCCGGAACTGTTGAGAAAGCACAAGGCTCAGGGGGATATTGCGATAACCGATTCAGAAATTGCTACGGTGGAACAATGGGCTAAGAATCTGGATAGCATGACTATCAAGCAATATCAGACGACAGATGCCAAGGAGCAGAAGAAAATAGAAAATGCTTTTTCCAACTCAGCCCTTGCCAAGCGCGCTACGACTATCATTGGAAGAGAAGATATTGCCAAGATGCTTAAGGATGAGACTCCTCTCATCGATGTATATTATGCCCAGCATATAGCTGGTAGCATGGGATGCAACCAGCAGCAGAAAGATGTCATCATCTCTAAAGCCCTTCTTCAGATGTTGGAAAGACTAGCCATGCCACTCAATAGTTATGGGCTTGACCTGGCAGAACACAGCATCAGTTCTGAAGTTCTCAGGGAGAAAGTATTGGCAGAACACCGTAAGTACCTGTCTTTGCAGAACAGGGACATTACTGCCAGTATCAAGACAGCTCCGCAGGATATGAGCGATGGTGAGAAACTTCTTCGCCATATATTGGAGCCTTATAAGGGAAAGCTTGTATTGCTGGATGTCTGGGGAACTTGGTGTGCCCCGTGCAAGATGGCTCTTGCCCATTCGAAGGAAGAGTTCGAACGCTTGGCTCCATACGATGTGGTATATCTTTACATGGCAAACAACAGTCCTGAAGAGTCATGGAAAAATCTCATCAAACTGAATAATCTGGTTGGCGACAATATCGCCCACTACAATTTGCCAGCGGCTCAGCAGAGTGCCATCGAGAACTATCTCAACATTCGCTCCTTCCCATCCTATCGCCTCTTCGACAAGGAAGGAAATCTGGTAGATGTGAAAGTGGATGCCCGCCAGCTTGACAATCTGGAGAAAATCATCAAGGAACTGAACAGATACTAAGAATACTGATAAAATCCCCTTCAAGGTATTGGGGACATAGTTGAATACATAATAAATCCCGAAATCGCTTGGCGGTTTCGGGATTTTTGCTTATCTTTGCCAACGTAAATAGTAAATTGTTGATAATATGGCAACGAAGTTATATCCAATAGGCATGCAGACCTTCTCTGAGATTCGAGAGGAGGACTTTCTCTATGTAGATAAGACGGAGTACATCTATCGTATGACTCATACGAGTGGAAAGTATTTCTTCTTGAGTCGTCCACGTCGTTTCGGAAAGTCACTCCTCGTCTCTACTATGCAGAGCTATTTCGAGGGAAAGAAGGAACTCTTTAAGGGGCTTGCCATCGAAAAGCTAGAAAAAGATTGGACGGAATATCCTGTGCTTCATTTTAGTTTGGCAGGTGGAAAGCACATGGAGAAAGACCAACTTGTGCGCTATCTCTTATATATATTAAAGGTAAATGAAGAAAAATTTGGCATCGTCAATGAGTCTCCCGACCCGAATGTCCGTATGCTTAATTTAATAAAAACGGTATATGAACAGACTGGGCAGAAGGTCGTTGTGCTCATCGATGAATACGATGCTCCTTTGCTTGATGTGGTACATGAGGATACTAGTTTGGGCGTCTTAAGGGAGGTGATGCGCAATTTCTATAGTCCCCTAAAGGATAGCGACCGAATGCTGCGTTTCGTCTTCTTGACAGGCATCACCAAGTTCTCGCAACTTAGTATCTTCAGTGAACTCAATAATATCACAAATGTGAGTATGCACCAAGAGTATGCTGGCATTTGCGGCATTACCAAGGAGGAATTGTTGGATAAGTTTGATGAGGATATTGATGTGTTAGCAGGTAGGTTGGGATTGACACACGAACAAGCCTTGTCAAAACTGAAGGAAAATTATGATGGCTATCACTTTACCTGGCCATCATCAGATATTTTCAATCCTTATAGCTTGTTGAACTGTTTAGCTGAAGGACAGATGAATTCCTATTGGTTTGGCTCAGGCACTCCTACTTATCTCCTTAATATGATGCGGAAATATGACTTTACACCGATTGACCTGGGTGAACAGATGGATGCATCAAAGGATGATTTTGATGCAGCCACTGAGACGATGACTACTATCATGCCTTTACTTTATCAGAGTGGTTATATCACTATCAAGAATTATGATCCGGAAACGGAACTCTATACCTTGGCTCTGCCTAACAAAGAAGTGAGGATAGGTTTGTATCGCAGTATGTTACCGCATTATTTAGCGGCAAAGTCTGCAATGTGCAATACGACCGTGGCCAAGATGTCTTCTCTTATCAATAAGGGTAACATGGATGGTGCTCTTCAGCTATTGAAAACGTTCTGGGAGACGGTACCTTATTGCGATAATACCGATTATGAGGGGCATTATCAGCAGACAATGTATATCATCTTTGCCCTGCTTACGAATTTCCGTATATTGGTGGAACAGCATACTTTCCGTGGAAGAACAGACATTACGATGGAAACAAAGGATACCATCTATGTGATAGAACTGAAATTTAATAAGTCAGCACAAGAGGCTCTTGACCAAATCAACAACAAACATTATGCTGATGCTTTTGCCCTAAGAGGCAAAACCATGGAAAAGATTGGTATGAACTTTATGATTGATGAAGATAAGACGATTGTATTGGATTGGGCAAAATAGTTCCCTTAGTAGCAGAACCTCTTCTTCCTGGATTGGTGGAAGTTTGGGGAGTAGCAACAGAAAAGATGGCCTTGCAAAATGCGGGGTCATCTTTTCTGTTTTATAAAACAGACACTCTTAGATAATTATTCGACATGAAAACCATAACAAAGTATTTGTTACATGAGATAAAGTAATGAATAGAATAAATCGCTATTTTTGCGTCGTTTTAACAGCTTTAATAAAGAAAGCCGGTGAAAATCATCGGCATCATAACAATTTTAAACTTTTATATTTCAACCTAAAAACAAATGAAAAAGAGATTTTTGGCGATATTGGCGGCTGCGTTGCTACCGTCATGTCTGTTCGCCCAGTTTGGAGTGGTTTCGCCGCTTCATGTGAATGGCAATCAGTTGAATGATTCCTATGGCAACAAAGTGGTTTTACATGGTGTGATGGATACACCGAGTCCTTACTTCAACAAATATCGTTGGGGTTATAGCTGTACCGACAATAACATCTCGGCATGCATAAGCTATTATGACAAGATTTTTGGAGCACTCCAGAATCCTGCCAAAGGTACCTATTGTAATATCTTCCGTCTTCATCTCGAACCAGGCTGGACCAATGATCCCAACAAGAAGTCAACGGGTTCTGATACTGGAGAGGCTAATATATCGCGTTTCAGTGCTAGCCGTTTGCAGAAGTATCTTGATGCCCTTTATCTGCCTATTGCGCAGAAGGCCATCAATCATGGCTTGTATGTGGTGATTCGTCCTCCAGGCGTATGTCCTAAGGATTTGAAAGTAGGCGATGCTTATCAGAATTATCTTAAAACGGTGTGGAACATTGTTTCCAGCAACAGTTGGGTGAAGAATAATTCCGGCATCGTATCGCTGGAACTTGCCAACGAGCCTGTTCATATATATAATAGGTATGGTCAGAGTTCTGCTACTGCCATGCGGGATTATTTCCAGCCAGTAGTTGATGTGATTCGCAAGAATGGCTTCAAGGGTATTATCTGGATTCCTGGCACGGGCTATCAGAGCCAGTATGAGAATTATGCCTCTTATCCTGTTTCCGACAGTAACTTCGGCTATGCCGTGCATGTGTATCCGGGATGGTATGGGGCAAGTGATACCAGCTATGATTCCAATGCTTTCATCTATAATTTCCAGAAGCAGGTGCCTGTGGTAAAAAATAAACCGATTCTTGTTTCTGAGATAGACTGGAGTCCGGAGAAACCTGGTGCAGGTAAGTATAATGAGTTTGGACAGTGGGTGGCCAGCAACCTGGGTTCATGGGGAACTGCTACCACAAGCAAATGGGGTAATGCCTGGAAGAAGGTGATGGATCATTTCGGAAACATCAGCATGACGCTGACCAGTACTGATGATTATCTGGATATCGACAACTTCCTGAAAACTGGTCAAATCAAGGCTGGATTGGAGGCTAATCCGGAGGCTTGCGGTCAGACCTGCTTCTACTGGTATTACGAGTATTCCAAGAAAGACTATGCTCATAAGTCTGCTGGTACGTCTTCTTCTAACCCGAATACTCAGCCTTCTACCGGTTCTTCTACTTCTGGCAATACCCAGGGCGAGAACATCATCAAGTCGTGGGGCAATGGCAGCGGATTTGTTCCTTCGGGATGGACGGTGGCAGATAATGGCACTCAGGTTTATGTCGGCAATAAATCGAGCGGTCCACGCATCATGAACTTCTCTGGTGATTTCAAGAATGCTTTCTATGTGAGAACTGTTTCTGCCGATAAGGCTGGCTATATAGAATATGGTAATACAAATGGTTATACCCTGCCTCTGGTATATGGCGAGTATGAGCTGAGCTGCAATGTGGCAGCATGGAAGGGTGCTCCATATATGAAGGGGGAGGTGTACGACCCTCAGAATGCCGTGCTTGCTTCTACCATCGTCAAGGCAAATGGCAATGCCAATGGCAATATGGGGGCTTATCTCTCGGGTACCACCAGGGTTTCTCTCTCGTTCTATTCCATGATTAAGGGCAACTATCGTGTACGTTTCACCCCTGTGGCTGATGCCAAGGGCACAGGTGGTGCCTGGGTTGAGGCTCTGGTAGGCAATGTGGCTCTTTACTTCAAGGGAAATCCGCTGGCACTGAATGCCGTGGGACAGGTTCCTGCCGGATGGAAGATTGTTGATGCCGGAGAGCAGAAAGCGGCTGGTGCAGCTGGCATTGGTCCACGCATCTTCAAGTTTGCCGGTGGTGATTTTTCTACGGGTCTTTACATCCGTCAGAGCGATGCCAGCAAGGCAGGCTACGCTGAGTTTGGTTCTACTTGGGGCTATGGCTTCTCGTTGAAGCAGGGCAGCTATGTA
>ENA-OPSC01000176-OPSC01000176.1-human-gut-metagenome-genome-assembly--contig:-NODE-176-length-35107-cov-2.623873_pt1 | contig 35107 bp, 56 predicted proteins | sample MGYA00241800_ERZ501891 | MGnify/ENA primary metagenome ERZ501891 (study PRJEB25962, sample SAMEA2042407) | human gut metagenome | biome: human gut; feature: human-associated habitat; material: faeces...
TCAATTTTGTATACAATGTGACAACCGCCACACAAAAAGCCATAACAAGATATACTTTAAAATTATAGATAAGGATACGTTTATGTTTCTCTTTTGAATCTTTGGCACCTTTGATCCATTGTTTGGAACCGATGGAACTTAATTGTAACTGTTGATAAAAATCCAATGTTAATACCTCCTGTGATAAGAATCTGTTTCTGAGTAGCAATGAACAATTTTACTCACTTCTAGGCTGTTCGTCAATACGTTATTTGACGTTTTTTCTTATTTTTGATATGATTTATTTATGAAAGCGATAGACAAAGAAAGGAGGATTTATCCTCATGGCAATGAATTTTAATCAGATGTTAAAGTTTCAGCAGATAAAAAATACATTCAAACGGTTTGATCAAGATCATCCAAAATTCAAGAATTTCATGAATGCTGTATGGAGAGAGCAGGCACTTAAACAGGATGCTGTGATCGAGATTTCTATTACATCTCCAGAAGGGAAAAATTATTGTTCGAATATCAAACTGAATGCAGCAGATATCGAGATGTTTGAACAGTTGAAATCCATGAAACCAGAATAATTTCAAATTTTAATGTCAAATTAATGTCACGGAATCCAGAAAAGCAAAAATTTAATGTCACAATCCAAAAAGAAGGCTAGTCAAATTTCACGACTAACCTTCTTGATTTTTACTGTAATTCTTCCTCAGACACCAGATTTTTCATGCTTCTAAGCCCTATACAAAGGGTTGAAGTATTATGTAATACGGCAGATGTTGTTGGCTGGATAAAGCCTAACACCCCGGCTCCAATAAGCCCTGCGTTAAATCCAACAATAAAGCGGTAATTATTATGAATTCGGCGCATTAAGTGGTTACTGATATGTTTGAGAGTTACCAGACCATGTAAATGGTCTCCTTCAATCGTTACATCTGCGATTTCTCTTGCAATCTGAGCTCCATCACTGATCGCGATTCCAACATTAGATGCAGATAATGCTGGAGAATCATTGATTCCATCTCCGATCATAATAACTTTTCTTCCTTCGGCTTTTTCTTTCTCAACGAAAGCAGCTTTATCCTCTGGAAGTACCTCAGCATGATATTCATCCACACCAACTTTGGCTGCAATAACCTTTGCAGTACGTTCACTGTCTCCAGTCATCATAACAACTTTCTTGATTCCAGCAGCTTTTAATGCTTTGATCACATCTTTGGCTTCTTCACGTAATGGGTCTTCAATACAGATCACACCTGCAAGTTTTCCTTCGATCGCCATATATAAATGCGAACATTCTTCAGGCAGTTTCTCAAATAACTCTTCTTTGCCTTCAGGAATTGTACACTGCTCATCTTCGAATACAAAATGATAACTTCCAATGACAACTTTTTTATTCTCAATCATGGAAGAAATTCCATGAGCCACGATATACTCAACCTCAGAATGTAATTCTTCATGTACAAGATTTCTGTCAACAGCTGCCTGAACTACAGCTTTTGCCATAGAATGAGGGAAATGTTCCTCTAAACATGCGGCAATTCTTAATAATTCCTTGCATTTCATTCCGTTAAATGAAACAATATCAAGAACAGTAGGTTCCGCTTTTGTTAAAGTTCCTGTTTTATCAAAGACGATCGTTTCGGCTTCTGCCATTGCTTCTAAGTATTTACCACCTTTGACAACGATCTGATGGTCATTTGCTTCCTTGATCGCAGATAAAACAGAGATTGGCATTGCAAGTTTTAATGCACATGAGAAATCAACCATCAGTACAGATAAAGCTTTTGTTACATTTCTTGTAAACAAATATGTGAGAGCAGTTCCAGCCAATGTATAAGGAACTAGACGATCTGCAAGATGTTCTGCTTTACTTTCTAAAGAAGATTTTAATTTTTCAGATTCTTCGATCATCGTAACAATCTTATCAAATTTGCTTGATCCATTTACTTCTTTTACGCAAACTTTTAAGTCACCCTCTTCAACGACAGTTCCTGCATATACGTATCCGTCAGGAATCTTGCGAACAGGTGTTGATTCTCCAGTTAATGATGCCTGATTGACCATTGCTTCACCATCAACAACAACTCCATCAAATGGGATCATATTTCCCATCTGTATGTGAACGATATCGTTAGCATCAATTTCGTTGGATGGAACTAAAATCTCATGATCTTCTTCGACTTTCCATACCTTATCAATATTCAAGGACATGCTTTTTGCAAGATCATCAACGGATTTCTTATGTGTCCATTCTTCGAGAATTTCTCCGATTCCGAGTAAAAACATGATAGAGGATGCGGTATTGATATCTCTTCGAATGATCGATACTCCGATTGCCGTACCATCAAGTACTGGAACTTCAATCTTACCCTGAGCAAGTGTATGAATTCCTTCATATATATATTTCACAGATTTGATCACTGTGATCCCTGCTCTTAATGGATATGGAAATAATAATTTGTTTCCATAATGGAATAAGACTTTACTTATAAGTTTCTCCTGATATGTCTGGTTTAATTGTCTGCTCTGACTTTCTTGATAATTATCAGGGACTGTGATGATTCCATGATAAAATTCCTTTAAAGCAGTAAGAATTTCACTGCGGCTGGCATCATAACAGATCACGATGTCATTTGTGCGGTCATAGATTTTTACAGATGTTACAAAATCTTTTGTTATAAGATAATATTGAAGTTCATCTGCCTGATCAGCACTCATTGTCTTCTGGCAGTTATGAATACGAATTCTGCCTCGAATCTCATGTTTGATCGTAAATTTCATACAAACTCCTTTTTGTTTGAAAACACCTGCAGGAAAACTGCAGGTGCCTTAATCTTAATGTTCTATTCTATTCTGCAACTTCTTTGAAAGTATCTTCGGAAACTTCTTCTGTTTCTTCTGCCTCTTCTGCCTCATCAGTTTCAGCATAAGCTTCCCATTCCTCTGCTTCTGCTGCTCTTTCTTCATTGATCTGCTGAGCTTCAGCATAGATATCTTCAGCATTCTCCTGTACAGTTGCAACTGTATCCATTACACATTCTTTTGCACGAAGAACAGCTGCTGTACAATTTGTGTAAAATTTCTTTGCATCCTTACTTGATAATGCATTAATAGATGCTGTTCCAAATCAAACACCTGCTGCAAAAAATCCTGTTTTTTTACTCTTTACTACTGATAAAACTTTTGTTAAATCCATGGTTTTTTCCTCCTGTATGATATAAATATGTATTTATTTCTCGTATACTTAAGAGCTATATGACTTTATATGCTCTCTAAGTAACTTTGTCTATTATAAAACATCCTATGGCGATTACTCAAGACTAATCGCAGTGCCTTATTGATAATATTTCTCAATAAGCGCTACTCTCCTTCTGTAGTGTTAGAACTGTTAAATATGTTCCCAGAATCACCTTTTGAACGGTTATAGTCGTATTTGGAAGGATATCCACATGTCTCAGCAGCATCTGCACCTCCATAATTCTTAGCAAAATCCTGACGTTTTCCTTTGTTAAACATAAAGTACTTTAATGCTTCCTGATTTGCTTTGAAATTTACAAAGAAAACATATCCACATGGAGGATAGCTTCCAGCAACAGCTGTTTTGTATGTATTCTCGATCGGTACACGAAGCTGATCAATCTCTGTTGTTCCCATTTGTGCAACAGATAGGATCAGTTTCTTAATATAAGTTGCGTCCATATCCGTAGATACATCACCAAGTGCATCAATCGCAATATCCACAAGATCTAAAGGATTTTGCTGTAACATCTTCTGGAAAGTTGCCTGCATAACAGCACGCTGTCTTCCTGTTCGTCCAAACTCTTCAACACCATACTTTTTAGAGAACACATGACGAACTCTTGCATACCCTAATGCCTGATTACCATTTAAAGTCTGTTTACCGACTTTTACATTTCGATATTTTTTCTTTGAAATATAATTTGTTGTATTTAAGTATTCTGCTTCTCTTTGTTCAAGAGTCATTTCAATTCCGCCGATCCTGTTAATTACCTTTTCAAATGCGGCAAGATCTACAACACAGAATTTGTCGATCTTAATATTAAAATTTTGAGCCAGTGTCTGATATAAAAGCGCTTCCCCGCCAAATGCATAAGCGGCATTTAGTTTATTACGTCCATGACCTGGTATTTCTACATACATATCTCTTAAAAAAGAAGTTAATTTCAATTCTTTTGTTTTAAAGTTGATCGTTGCAACCATCATACTGTCAGATCGACCATGATCACCTTTTTCGGAGCCCTGAGCCCCATTATCAGAACCAACTAATAAAATATTGACAACATCTTTATCGAAGGTCAGATCTTCCTCATTCTTAATCTTCACTTTATCCATAGATTGTTTTTTTGGCGTCACTGCGGCTTCCAGTCGCGCATCATAATACCCAAGCATACCACCAACGCCAATTGCAATGATCAGAAAAAAACTGATGATGACTGTAAATTTTTTTGTAAACATTCTAAAGTTCCCTCCTTATTTTCCTGTCCGTATTTTACCACATATTCTTTTGATATCAAACCGTTAATCTTTGTTTTTTTCATTTCCTAAGAAAATCTTCAGAATTTTATCCATATCATTTTGGTATGGATATGATGTAAAAAATGTATTTTACACTTGTTTTTATTAATGATAAGATAAAAACATATTAAGTCAGGTAACTAGTTTACACTTTTATATATTGTTCTGAGAAATCTCCAGAGATAAGCAACGGGTGCTGTTCTTTGGAGGTTTTTTAATATCATAGGAATTTCCGATGGAATCCCCTAATTTAAGAATCTTAAGAATGCCTTAGCTGCGATACTTTGTGGATATTCTGTATCATAGATCAAAATGATATTACGCTGAGGGAACGTTTCTTTTACCTCAATCTCAAAGACTTCTCCAGATTCCAGATCATCTTTAGCAAATTCTGGTGGGATAAAACCAATTCCAAGATTATGTCTTACAGCTGGAAGGATCATATCTGTAGTTGCAAGTTCCATATCTGCCTCAAATTTTAATCCATTCTTTTCAAAATACTGATTTAAAAACTTTCTTGTGATAGCTTCTGGGGTCAGACTGATCCAAGGATATTGGGCAAGTTGCTTGATAGAAATTTTTTGACCTTTTAATTCCTCAAAACGTTTCCCACCAATTAAAATATCATGGTATTTTCTTAAAACTTTTTGCTGTAACGGTTTTTCTATTTGAAATGGTGCAGATACAACTGCAAAATCAACATTGCCTTCTTTTACGATATTGATGGATTTTCTTGTACTATTATTTAAAATCTTAAAATGCACATTCGGATATTGTTCATTAAAGGATTCCATTGCCTGAAATAAATAGCAATGCAGAGCGGTTTCTGTTGCACTTACATAGATTGTTCCATTTTCAAGGCTTAGCATATCACTTAAATTGCTCTCTGCTTTAAAAAACTGAGCACATCCGGCTGCGATGTATTCATAAAAAACTTCACCTTCTGGTGTTAACTTCATACCAACTTTGCTTCGTTCAAATAATCTGCAGTTTAAATTCTTTTCAAGATTATGGATCGTTCTTGTTACGGATGGCTGGCTTGTGTGTAAAACTGTAGCAGCTTTCGTAAGATTCCCATATTTTGCTACATAATAAAAAATCCGGTAATGTTCAAAATTTGTATTCATCGTTTTATTTCCTTTTCGCAAGCTGCCAGAATGCAACAGCACTCGCAGCAGCTACATTTAATGAATCTACTCCATGTGCCATCGGAATCTTTACTGTATAGTCACATGCATCAATCGTTTCCTGACATAAACCATCGCCTTCTGTTCCAAGGATGATCGCAAGTTTATCTTCTGACATCAAAGCTTCGTCATCAATACTTACAGATCGGTCAGTCAATGCCATCGCAACATTTTTATAACCAAGTTCTTTTAAACGATGCATTCCATCCGCTGGCCATGTATCATCCCCAAGAAATGTCCATGGTATCTGAAAAACAGTTCCCATACTAACGCGTACAGATCTTCGGTATAATGGATCGCTGCAGCCTTTACTAAGCAGTATGGCATCCATATTAAGTGCCGCAGCAGAACGAAAGATTGCTCCGACGTTGGTTGGATTCATAACATTTTCCAGAATAACGATTCGTTTTGCATGATCACAGATCGTTTCGAGCGCAGGTAATGGTTTTCGACGCATGGCACACAACATGCCTCTTGTGAGTCCAAAACCAGTTAGTTGTTTTAATACATCAAAAGATGCTGTATAGACAGGAATATCCTGATATTGCAATATAATATCTTTTGCCTGTGTTTTAATATGACGATCTTCAACCAAAAAAGAAATCGGTTCATATCCTTGTTCAAAGGCTGTCTGTATAACCTTTGGGCTTTCCGCAATAAAAATCCCAAGATCTGGTTCATAATAATGTAATAACTGCCCTTCTGACAATCTTGCATAAATATCTAGTTGTGGATCGTTTAGATCCGTGATCTGTATGACAGACATCTTATCTTACCTCCATGTCTTTGTTCTGAAATGTAGCTTTAAAATCCACATTATTATATCGTATTTCACAAACTAAATCTACAAAATATAAAGGATTTGTGATATAATAAATCTTCAAACACATTTCAATCAAAGGAGAAATTACTATGGATAACCAGAACATCCTGGCTGTTGTTGCCGGAGAAGAAATCACGCAGAAAGATTTAGATGCACTGATTGCTGCATTACCAAAAGAACAACAGGCATATGCAGGGAATGAACACTTTAGAAACCAGTGTTTAGAACAGATCATTACTGTTCATCTTTTCGCTAAATTAGGAGAAGAATTAAAATTAGAAGAAACAGAAGCTTTCGCTGACAATTTAGCTCATGCAAAGAGAGAGATTCTTGCACAGATGGCTCTCGGAGAGGCTATGAAAGATATTACTGTTTCTGAAGAAGAAGCAAAAGAATATTATAAAGCGAATGAAAATCAGTTTATGGCTGGAGAAACAGTTCATGCGAAGCATATTCTTGTAGATGATGAAGACAAATGTCAGGAAATCTTAGAAAAGATCATCGGTGAGGAAACTACATTTGAAGATGCGGCTAAGGAATTTTCAACATGCCCATCCAAAGAAAAAGGTGGAGATCTTGGTGCATTTGGACGAGGACAGATGGTGAAAGAATTTGAAGACGCTGCATTTGCTGCTGAAGTTGGACACGTTGTAGGTCCAGTAAAGACACAGTTTGGATATCATCTGATCAAAGTTGAAGATAAAAAAGACGCAGAAACTTCTGTATATGAAGATGTTGCTGATACGATCAAGAATATCATTCTTCAGCAGAAACGTAACGATGTTTACGGAAATAAGATTGCTGAATTAAAAGAAAAAGCAATAGATTGTCCAGATGAAATAGAATTACATAAACCATATATAGATAATGTACATTTAAAATGTCCTGAATGTGGAAAAGAAATTTCAGACAAAGCAGAAATGTGTATCAATTGCGGTTTTCCGTTAAAACAACACGAAAACAATGAAATGTCTGCGGGGAAAAGTAAATTTTATAAATCATACGAACAAGAAAACGAAAATGATAGAGGGTGGGAACGCCCAAAAGAGCCAGAGATTACAGGTGTTGGAAAATTATTCTTAAGAAATTCTGTTGAAAGATCTCAAAACACGGGATTTAATGGTATATATAAATATACTTTATTCGGAGAAAAAAAAGAGGTTTACTGTCCAAGATGTGGGAGCGAAAATTGTTCTCATTATACGGAGCAGAAATTTGTACCAGGCAAAACAAAGACAAGATACACTGCAAATCTAAATCCATTTAAACCGTTTACTTTAGTAAATAAAAAGGAAAAGATTTTGAGAAAAGATCAAACATATGAAATAAATAAAATTATATGTAATGATTGTGGCTACACTTTCATATAAATTTGGATTTAATATGTGGAGAATTACGATGGAGAATAGGGAGTCTGAATCAGAACTAAATGAGTGCAAAAAGAAGTTGAATAAAGCACATCAAACGATAGAAGAATTGAAAATTAAGATGACGCAAGATAAAAAGAATTACAAATGGGAAATAAGAGAGTTAAATAAAGAAAAAGATGCATTAAAGGCGCACAATACTGATCTTTTTAATCGGGAGTCAAACGCGCTTATTCGTGCGGACGATTTGGAAAAAGAGAATATTGCATTGAAAAAAGAGAAAAAGAAATTGGAAATAAAAATAGAAAAACTGGAAAAAGAGAACGAAAACTTATTGAAGAAAAAGGATGAATGTACTAGGGATGCAGATTGGGAAAGGCTGGGGAAAGCGGGTATATAAGAGGGAGCGCAGAGATGCGCTTCTTTTCATTTTTAAATTCAATAGGAGGTATATATGGAAAAACAGGAAATCAAGATTACATATGGGAACACGGAAGTAACTCACACGTCGGAGAAAATTTTGATTAAAGCGCCTAATATTGAAGTAATCACAAAATAGATAAAGAAAGAAAAGCAGCATCTATTAAATTGGTGGTAGGTGCTATTTTTATACTCATTTTTAGGAGAATAATCATGAAAAAATATAAACCAATAGACTGGAGCAAGTGCCCAGAAAGTCGCACACCAATAGGAAATCCGAATAATTGCGTTGTGGCGGATATTCTGCCGGACGGAAAAACTGAAATCTTATTTTCAAGTGATGATAACGGTGCTCATATTTGCAAAACTAAAAAGAAAACTTGATTGGAGGTGTTTGGCATGGCGTACAGCGGATGGCTGTTAAAGATTGGGAATTACACAGTTCCAATGTCTTTTATGAAACCAGAGACATATAGCCCATATGTGAATATGCAGGACTTGGATGATTACTACGATGCTAACGGTTATCTACATAGAAATTCCGTGGAATTAAAGGCGTTAAAAGTTGAATTTGAAACACCGGCTATGCTTACAAACACGGAATTTAATGCCATTATAAGTAAAATCCGTCAGCAGTTTACTAATGCAACCGGAAGAGCCTGCTATATCACGGCATACATACCGGAATATGACGATTATGTAACACAGTATGGTTACATGGCAGATTTTCAACCTACAATATACGGGACTTATGGAGGTCAAATTCATTACAACTCTGTAAGACTGGCATTTATAGGGGGTGTATACGATGGTTAATTACCAATATTCAAACCTGTTTCTAAAGGACAGCGTAGACAAACAGTTAAACATCGTATCTGATGATGGGAAAATCAATATTACAAACACCGAACTACACCAAGAAAAATTTGAATTGACAGAAAGCTTATGTTCGGAATCTGAATTAACATTCGGGGCATGTGAAGCCGGAATGATTAAATTCACGGTGTCCAATGTATTCTTGCCAATGAAAGGCAAGTGGTTGACTGCAAAGATGACTCTTGATGGTCACGAAGATAAACCATTCCAAATAGGAAGATACAAGGTTTATTCTGACACACCTACGGCAGATCGGACGTGCCGGGATGTGGTAGCTTACGATGCTTTGTATGATATTTTATCATCTGATGTTGCTGATTGGTACAATAAGATACTTCCACAAAAAGATAGCAAGGTAACTCTCAAACAATTCAGAGATAGCTTTTTTAATCATTTTGGAGTGGAACAGGAAGAAGTATCTCTTGTAAATGATGAAATGATTATTGAAAAAACTGTAGAAGTGAAAGCATCAAGTAGCGGAAGTTCAGATACCGCAGAGACAAACACGATAGGCGAAGCCATAAGCGGAAAAGAGGTTTTGTCTTGTATACTTGAAATTAACGGTTGTATGGGAAATATCGGGCGCGTTGGAAAGTTTCGCTATGTGTACTTAACGCAAGATATGCAGGGGCTTTATCCGGCGAATGATCTTTACCCGGCGGATGATCTTTACCCTAGAAATCCAAAGAGCACCAGCATAAGTAAAAGCCAGTACATTTCAGCGCAATATGAAGATTATATTGTCAGAACGATTGACAAACTGCAAATTCGCGAAAAAGAGAATGATATAGGAGTAATTGTAGGTGATGGCGGAAACACTTATGTGATCGAGGGAAATTTCCTTGTTTATGGGAAGGAAACAAAGGAATTAAACAAAATTGGAGAAAAAACGTTATCAAAGATAAAAGGAATTATATACAGACCATTTAGTGCTGACTGTAAAGGAAATCCATGCCTTGAGGTCGGAGATGCGGTACGGCTGACCACAAAATATGAACTGATCGAGACTTACATCCTAAAGCGCACGCTGAAAGGCATACAGGCTTTACGTGATGACTTGGAAGCGGACGGGGAAGAGTACCGAACGAGCAAGGTCAACGGAATACAGCGGAGCATATTGCAGCTGAAAGGAAAGAGCAACACGCTGGAACGGTCAATTGAGGAAACAAAGTCGACAATCGTTGATGTGGAAAAGGGCTTGCAATCCCAGATCACACAGACAGCCACAGAAATCCGTTCAGAAGTAAAGAATACCACTGACGGGTTATCATCACGGATTACCCAGAATGCGAGTAGCATTACAGCAGAGGTAAACCGGGCAACAAATGCAGAGGGAACATTATCATCAAAGATAACCCAGACAGCAGAAAGCATTACTGCAGAGGTAAAACGGGCAACAGAAAAAGAGGGACAGCTTGCGGCGGCAATACAAATTAATGCAGAGGGGATCACAAGCAAAGTTTCCCGAGACAGTGTCGTTTCGGAAATTAACCAGTCAGCAGAGGGACTAAAGATTAGAGCTGATCTTTTGGAACTCAAGGGTTCTATGGAGATGACCGGCGGGTATGTGCACATTGACGCGACAGAGAGTACGGACAACTTGGTTGAATTGAAACGGGAAGGCACTCTTGTGCAGATGGGAACAGATGGATTGAAGTCAGTAGCAGATACGAGGGAACTCACAGCCAGCTATTCGGCAGTAGCAGTGCGTGATACATCAGCCAATACGATTGCACAGATGTTGTCGACCGGAAAAGGAATCTCATCCTACGGGTGGGAATCTTATTCGGACAAGCGACTAAAACACGGTATAGAATCTCTTGATCGGGAAAAAAGCGCAGCGCTTATACAGTCTCTGCGTCCGTGCCGCTTTATTTATAACTATGACGCCGCGGGACATTACCGGCATGGTCTGATTGCACAGGAGGTACTGACTGCGATTGGAGATGAAGACTGGGCGATCTGCTCCGAGAATCCAGATCCGGATGGCAATACCTATTATGCGCTTGACAAAACGGAACTGATCGCTGATCTGATCGCTGCAGTACAGTTACAGCAAGAGGCACTAGAAGAATTAAAAAAGAAAGTAGAATGAAAAAATGGTCAATGCAAAAATTCGTGAGTTTGAGAATGACATTATCAATTTTATCAATGCAAGTGTTGATATTCCGATTGAGGTTAAGCATCTGGTACTTAAGGATATTTTGCACCAGGTAGAAGCGGAAGCAAACCGGCACGTTATCGCCGAGCGGGAGCAGATGCAGGAAAATCTTAAAAAGGAGAGTGAGGATCATGAATAAAGCATATAAACGTATCAACTGGGAGAATTACCCGAGCGATGCTACGCCTTTGAATGAAGCGAATCTCAACAATCTGGACAGTGCCACAGATACCATTGACGACCGTGTGATTACGCTTGACACAACCAAGGCAACAAAAACAGAGGTGGCAACTCTTGTGTCGGATGTGACCTTTGAGGAGTCGACCGGAATCATCACGATCACAAAAAAGAATGGTTCAAAGGTTACGATCGACACGCAGATGGAGAAAATCGCCGTCAACTTTGACTATGACCCGACCACGGAGCAGATCATGCTTACTCTGATCGATGGCACGAAGCAGTACATAGATTTATCGGCGCTGATTACGCAGTATGAGTTTCTTAATACGGATACCGTGGCTTTTACCATTGGCACGGATGGTAAGGTGTCGGCAATCGTGAAAGAGGGAAGCATCAAGGAAAAACACTTAGAGCCAAATTATCTTGCCAAGATTAAGGTGGAAGCGGCAAAGGCAGAAACAAGCCGGGCAGATGCGGTGGCGAGTGCAACCAAGGCGGAGAGTTACGCCGTCGGAGGTACCGGAAGCCGGGAGGGAGAGGACACGGATAACGCACAGTATTATTACGAGCAGGTCAAGCGCGTGTCGCAGGGGCTTAACGGCATTATACCAATGGGTACGGTAGCATTTACGGATCTTCCGGTATCCGGCATGAAAAACGGATGGATGTACAACATCAGTGATGATTTTACCTCAGATGATCGGTTCAATGACGGTGGTGGTATTTTTTATGGTAAGGGTAACAACGTCATCTGGACATCCGAAGGGAAATGGGATGTAACAGCTGGATCGGGCGTGACGGGGATCAAAGGGAACAAGGAGAAAACATACCGGCAGGGAAATGTTAATCTTACACCTGAGCAGATCGGCGCATTGGCAGAAGATGGAGATACATCAGATACAACCGTTGCTTTTGCAAGCAGTGACACGCCGGATGTCGATGCAAGCGCTTGGGAAAGTGTCGCAAAGCTGACAAGTGGCGAAAAGCACACTTCACTTTTTACCAAGGTGTCACAGATGTTTAAAAATGTGCGGTATCTGTACAAGATGCTTGGAAGCACGGACATATCTTCTATCGGTGGTGGGACAGTGACGGGGGCGATTTCTTCGCAAAACGAAGATTTGTCGCAATTAAATACGAATTTAGCTGATTTAATAATCCAACATGCCATAATTAACAAAAACGGAACTTATGGATATATCAAAGATTGCATTGGCACTGTTTGCTATAAAAATAAAACTGCATTTTTCCACGTTGAAGGCGAAATCAGCGGCACTATAGACCTATATTTTACAGATTTTGGGTTGTCGCAAACTTTAAAAACACCCTCAAGTATCTATGGTGATGTTACCAGTGGTCAATATAAACTACTTGCAACGGCAGAAGACGAAAACAAAAACATACTTTATATAAGAGTCTTTTCAAACAATGCGTCGGTACAATTAAGTACAACCGCTGTAGGAATTTACGGAGCCACATTTGCAGTTATTTTTGCGTGACTATTTGTTTCCTGTCGAGAGACCGTTACGGCAAAGTTGGCAAAGCTATATTACAAAATTTCTAAATAATATAATGGCTATCCAAGATTTGTATTTAACTTCGCTAAAGCTTCGTTATGCGAAGAAAACAAACGTTCTGACGCTATTCAATTGGCACAAACCTGCATAAGCAGTGTTTTATATCTGTTCAAAACCCAGACGTTTTTGTTGACCAAAAGTGACAAATCAGACGATTTATGTCGAAACTTGCGAACGAAATGATTTGAATAATGCTGGCAAAATTTGTAAAATAAAATTGTCCGATAAGGGCACTTCAAGTTCTGGAGAGAGGGCGATGTTTGGCGATTCATTGCCCTCTCAAATGTTACTGGTAAATAATGGTAATTTTTTTGTATGAGGTTGACTGCAAAGAACGTACGTTCTATAATGACATTAACATTATCGGTTGCAGAGATTGGAGGAGAATAAAATGGGGGAAGACAAAGAGAAAAATGTTGCAGATTTTAGCGAGGAAGAATATAAAAAATACATATTTGAAATGATTTCCAAAATGGATAAAACACGATTGAGGTTTTATTACAGACTTATTAGCGGCATGGAAAAAGAACGGGATTAACCGTTCTTTTTTGGATTATCTTTATTTGAAAGAGATTCTACAATACTGTCAACGGAATCTTTCTCACGTTCATTCAAATTCATATAATAAGACAAAAGTCTTTTTATTCTATTAACATCATTACTTCTTGATATTTCTACAAACAAATCAGCCATATCATCAGAATACGGAGAGTTTTGCTCTTCTCCAGTCATAAGATAATCAAGTGTTACTCCAAAGTAATCAGCTATCTTCTGTAATTTGTCTTGTTTTGGAGCACTTCTGCCAGTTTTCCAATCAGTAAAAGTAGAACCGGCTATTCCAGTTGCTTTTCCAACCTTGTATGCAGATACGCCTTTTTCTTCAAGCAGTTTCAAAAATATTTCGTACATATTCCCTCCAAATAAAAAATAGTTATGAAATCATAAATAAAAATGCTTGACAAATAGACTATGGAAGTATACTATATAACCATAGTTATGAAATCATAAATAGTTTTTAATAAAACGGTTGCGATTTCATAATTAAAAAAATGGAACCGTTTATTTTTTCTTGACCGAAACATATTATAACGGATTTCCTAACTATTTGCAATAAAAAGTTAGAATATTTTAAAAACTGTAAGAGCCGATTGCTCGGCTCTTACAGAATTAGCGGAAATTTTCTGGATAATTATTCCGCAAGGAGCATTGTTCACACGAACCACCGTATTTTACATAGTTACATTGAACAGTACCCTTTAAGTAACTTCCATCTCCGGCATCTATGCAATTAAGAACAACGGAGTAGGTTATCTTTTGTGTTTGGCAATAGCCAGTTATGGTGCGATAAGCATTCATGATTATCACCTCCATTCACAAAATGTTACAAGAAAATTATATAGAATATTCTAACTAATTTCAAGGGAAAGGAGTGTTTAAATGTATCAGAAGTTTGAACAGCTTGTAAAGGCAAGAGGAATTTCTACATACAGAGTTGCAAAAGATATTGGTCTTGCGCCTACAGTATTTTCAGATTGGAAATCTGGAAAGAGCAAGCCAAAGACAGACAAGCTGAAAAAGATTGCGGATTACTTCGGGGTTACGATTGAGTATTTTCTTGAGTAGAAAGGAGAAGAATGTCGCATAGCATTGAAGAAGTAAAAGATACTCTATACCAGCAAATTGAAACACTGGCAGAGGAAAGCAAGAAAACATTTGATACGGAAACAAAAATTCGCATTGCAGCCGAAATTGACCGTATCGCTGAAACGATTATTAGTATTGATGCTGATTAAACATCGATTATAGTACAGAAAGGAGTTGGATGGAATGGACGAGTTAGTGAAAGTCAATTTTGATACACAGACAGTATCGGCAAGAGAACTGCACGAGCAGTTACATATTAAAACCGCATTCAAAGATTGGTTCCCGAGAATGTGTGAATATGGCTTTGAAGAGGGTAAAGACTTTTGCTCAAAATTGAGCGAAACCTCAGAAAAGGGCGGTAGACCATCAAAGGATGCTGATATTTCTGTAGACATGGCAAAGCAGATTTGCATGATACAGAGAACACCAGAGGGTAAAGCAGTCCGCCAGTACCTTATCGACTTGGAAAAGGCGTGGAACACACCGGAGCAGGTATTTGCCAGAGCGTTAAAGATGGCTGACGAGAAAATCAACAGCCTTAAGGAAAACAACACAAGGCTGATCGCTGAAAATCAGCGCATGAAACCGAAAGAAATCTTTGCTGATGCTGTAGCAACAAGTCACACATCAATTCTTATCGGAGACTTGGCAAAGCTGATCTGCCAGAACGGCTATCAGATAGGACAGAAGCGGTTGTTTGAGTGGTTGCGTGAGAATAACTTCCTTATTAAAAACGGTTCATCAAAGAACATGCCACAGCAGAGATATGTTGAACAGGGGTTGTTCGAGGTAAAGGAAAGCAACGTGCAGAATCCGGATGGATCAGTAAGGATCACTCGGACAACCAAGGTAACCGGAAAAGGTCAGATATACTTCGTCAACAAGTTCTTGGAAAGAGGTTGCGCTGATGAAGAATAGCATGGCAAACTGGTAGTTTCCAACAAAAATATGAAATTGGAAAGATTAACAGGAGGAATTCATGGATAAACAAACGAATATTGCTTTAAGAAAAACATTAGATCAGATCGGCGCAAGCCATTCGCTCAAAGGATACACATACACAATTAGAGCGATAGAGAAATGTCTGGACGACAGGGATGCGCTTAGATGTGTTATGAAGGAAATTTATGCAAAAATCGCAGAAGAGAACGGAACTACCGCATCCAAAGTAGAAAGAAACATCCGGAACTTAATAGAGGTCACATGGATAAATGGCAATGTGAATGCGATCAATGAGATTTTTGGTTATACGGTTTCGACGAAAAAGGGGAAGCCAACCAATTCAGAATTTATTGCGGTAATAACAGATTTTGTGTCCTTGCACGGGCAGGAAATTGAAAGTGATTCTTATAAGTGGCGGGAGTGAAGTGCGTATGAAGAAGTTGGCAATGGTGATTGAATTTGTAGGCGCTGCGATCTTTTTTCTTTGTATGTGTGCGGATGCAACGGAAAATCCTATTGTAGCGGTACCGACCATAATCAGCTTACTCTTATTGTATGCCGGATCAAGAATTGAAGGAGGATGGCAGGATGCGGAAGAGATTGTCGAAGATCATGATTATTATGTTGATGGTGATGACACTGACGATGGTATTACCTACATTACATACGACAGCAACGGAACCGAGCGATACATGGATTTCAAATGAGTATCTTCCTTATATAAAGGGGATTTCAAACGAATATCATATTTGCCCGGAAATGGTAATGGCGATTATCGAGCATGAAAGCAGTGGACAAGCCGATGTGGAGAATGGTGGATGCAAAGGTCTCATGCAAATTTATGAAAAATATCACAGAGACCGGATGGAACGTCTTGGAGTAGAAGATCTTTATGATCCGTATGGGAATATTCTCGTTGGATGCGATTATTTGGCGGAGTTGTTTGAAAAATATGAGGGAGACATGAGCACAGTCCTTATGATCTATAGCGGAAAATCAGATGCGTTGACCAGAACATACGAGAATCGCACTGAATATGCCAAAAGCATAATGAACAGGACGGTTGAACTTGAAAGACTTCATGAAGAAACGGAATCAGACTTTGGAGAGGGTCTATAAACACTACTACATTATAATACGAGGAGAATTTCAAATATGAATAAAGAAACAATGGAAAACAACAAAGTGGAACTGGCAGGCGTGATTATTTCAGAGCCGGAGTTTATGTATGAATCATACGGAGAGAATTTTTACAAAATGTCTCTTGGAGTAAAAAGAAAGAGTGGCGCCGTAGACGAGATCCCATTAACCATTTCAGAAAGACTGTTTGACATGGAGGACAGATATTCAGGAATGGCGGTAAGGGTTTCTGGAAGTTATCGATCATTCAACAAACAGGAAGGTACCAGACGCCGGTTGATCTTATCCGTGTTTGTTTGTGACATCGAGGCGATTGACTCAAAAGATGCGAATATTGACAAGAATTGCATTACGATCAATGGATATGTTTGCAAAGAGCCGAATTACAGAGAGACACCACTTGGCCGCGAGATCACAGACATGCTGATTGCAGTAAACAGAGATTATGGGAAATCTGATTACATTCCGTGCATTGCCTGGGGAAGAAATGCGGTGTATGCATCTGGACTTCCGGTTGGAACGCATTTGAAACTTACCGGACGCATTCAGAGCCGTGGGTATGTAAAGATGTACGAAGATGGGACAGAAGAGCAGAGAACAGCATATGAGGTGTCTGTGAGCAAAATTAATGTATTAGAGGAGGAAAATTAAGATGGCAGAAAATACCGTTACAATTTCCGTTGAGGAATATGCAGATCTGGTTGCATGCAGGACGAAAGTTCATACAGCATGTGCCATTATTGCAAATGAACACCAAAGAGACATTGAGCTGATGGGGAAAAAGGGAACAACTATTAATTCAAAAATTATAGAGTCAGCTCTTGGATATATTGACGATGAAGCATGCTTTGAAGAGGCACTTAAAAAATATAAAGAGTGGAAGGAGAAGGAAAATGAAACTGAAAATTAGATCATTACATATGGAGAATTTCAAGGGAATTAAGAGCCTTGATGTGAATTTCTCCAATAAGACAAGTATCAAAGGACAGAACGCCGCAGGAAAGACAACGGTATTCGATGCGTTTACATGGCTTCTGTTTAACAAGAATAGTGCCGGAGAGGAAAAGTTCAATGTTCGACCACTGGATAAGGACGGCAACCGCATTGATAATGTAGAAATTAAGGTTGTGGGAGTTATTGACGTTGATGGGAAAGAAGTGGAACTTTCAAAGGTTCAGAAGCAGAATTGGGTTAAGAAACGTGGTACTGATACTGTTGCATTGCAGGGAAATGTCAATTCATTTGAGATTGACGGTTATCCAAAAAGTGAAGCTGATTTCAAAGAATATATTTCCAGTCTGGCACAGAGCGAGGATATGTTCAAGATGCTGGCCAATCCGCAGTATTTCTCTTCCATGAAATGGAAAGAGCAGCGGGATATTCTGATGCGCCTTGTAACGGATGTATCGGATGTTGAACTGGCGCAGACAGATGCTAAGTATGCCCAATTACTCGGCGAGTTGGAGAAAGCACCGTCCACGGATGATATTCGTGCAAAATTTCAGAAAGCTCTTACAGAGTGGAAAAAGAAACAGTCAGAGATTCCGGTACGTATTGATGAAGCCGAGAAATCCAAGGTTGATGTTGACGTGGCAGAGCAGGAACTTGCAAAGGTAGATCTGGTAAGAAGAATCGCTGAATGTGACAAGAAAATGGAGAATGCCGGTAGCACGTTAGGCGATTTGAGAAGCAAGGAAATGCAGTTGCAATTTGATATGTCCGGCATTATGCAGGTCATGAATGACGAACTTTCCGCAAAACGTAGAGGTCTTGACAGTGCCAAGGATGATGCAACACGAGAGTTCAATGACTTACATAATCAGATTCAGTCTGCGGAAAATCAGATCAAGGCAAATGAGAAGACAATTTCCGATACAGATGCAGAGCGGAAAAATCTTGGTGTTGAATACAATGCAGAATTTTCCAAGGCATTTGATGAAATGCCATATCTCTTTGACGAATCCAAGTGGAAATTTGATGAATCTACAACGGTTTGTTCCTTATGTGGTCAGAAGTTGCCGCAGGATAAGATTGAGTCTCTTAAGGCTGATTTTGAGCAGAAAAAGGCAGATGCCAAGGCACGTGCCACCAAGCAGTTAGAGGATGCACGCAAAGCATTTGATGATGCAAAGGGCGCAAAACTTAAAGGTCTGATTGACAAGGGCAACGCTTGCAAGGCTGATATTGAGCGATTGACAAAGGAAAACGCCAAGTTGCAGGAAGACATTGTGGCACTCAAAGAGCAGGAATCCAAGGCACTTGCAAAGCAGAATGATTATGCAAAGCAGTTATCCGAGATCCCGGCAGAAGCTGATTATTCGCAGAATGAAGAGTATGTGAAGCTGAAAACAGAGCATGACAAGATTCTTGCTGATATTGCAAAGGTTGAATCCGAGGGCGCAGACAAGGTTGTTACTGATTTAAAAGCCGAGAAAGCCGATCTGCAGAGTCAGCTTGAAGAGGTGAACAAGGTTATTGCGCAGGCGGCTAACAATGTGGCGATTGATGATCGTATCGAAACGCTTCGTGACGAGCAGAAAGAAATCGGGCAGAAAGTTGCCGATCAGGAACAGATGCTTTATCTCTTGGAAGAGTTCATTCGTTTCAAGCTGGATAAGGTTTCAGAATCTATTAACAGCCATTTCAAGACCGTAAATTTCAAACTCTTTGAAATGCAGTTAAATGGCGGTATGAAAGATTGTTGTGAGTGCACCGTAAATGGAGTGCCGTATTCGACTTTGAATAGCGGTCATAGAATTGTAGCCGGACTTGATATTATCCGTTCTCTTAGCGAGTTATATGGCGTTATCGTGCCGATTTTTGTGGATAACGCAGAGAGCTTAAATGATTTCAATGTGCCGGATATGGATGCACAGTTAATCCTTTTGAGTGTATCAGCGGACAAGCAGTTGAAAGTTGAGGGTGTTTAAATGGGAGAAGTTATCAAATCTTACAAAGGATTTAACAAAAATATGACTTGTCGTGGCTTTCAGTACGAAGAAGGAAAAGAGTATGAGGAAGAAATCGTAGAAGTTTGCGATCATGGATTTCACGTTTGCGAGTATCCGCTTGATTGCTTGAATTATTATTATCCAAATGAAAGCGTATACCACGAGGTAGAGCAGAGCGGAGAAATCCAGAAACATAATGATGATACTAAGGTAGCATCTACAAAAATTAAGATCGGAGCAGAAATTAGCATTGCGGGTCTTGTTAAAGCTGCAATCGAATATACAGTAAAACGTGTAAAAAAGGACGCTGAAAGCGATGAAAAGCATGGAGCATCCTCGGCAACCGGATACTGTGGAGCATCCTCGGCAGAAGACAAGGATGCAGTAGCTGTTGCTTGGGGTTACAAATCAAAAGCCAAGGGCGTTCTTGGGGCATTTCTTGTTTTTGCAGACTGGGAATACACTGGTTCAGAAGATGATACAGAATATGACAGAAATAACCAGAGTGCATGGGTTCTTAACGGTGCAAAAATGGCGCAGGTTGATGGGGAAAATATCAAGCCGAATACTTGGTATACGATTGAAAATGGAGAGATTGCGGAGGTATCAGAATGAATTACATAAAAGCAAAATATCCAAACCAGAGCCGGTCATATATATTTGCTACATCAGACGATGTAAAAGCCGGAGACATGGTTTTAAATGCCAAAGGCGCAAAGCTGAAAGTTACGGATGAATCGGTGGATATGAAGTGGGTGGACACCTACGGTGCTGATAAGATTGCAGTTGTGAAGAAATATTATGAGCCGGTAGATGCCGGAGAAAGTGAGGGAAAATAATTATGGCAGAGAACACAGCAGTAGCAAAGGCAGAGGAAAAGGCAGAGGTTGCACACAGCAACAACAAGGTTACAGATTATAGCCTTGGAATTTTTGGAACATCAGATAATTTCATCATGGCTATGCAGATGGCAAAGGCGTTAGCGAGTTCAACTATCGTTCCGGCAACATTCCAGAAGAACGATGCAAACTGTCTGATTGCTATTGAGCAGGCGCAGAGACTGCGAGTAAGCCCACTAATGGTTATGCAGAATTTGTATGTAATTCAGGGGAGACCGTCTTGGAGCTCAAAGTTTCTGATTGCGGCAATCAATAATTCCGGCAAATTCGATATGGAATTACAGTTCGAGGAAACCAAAGATAAGGATGGCAAGCCTTATTCGTGTCTCGCTTGGACTACGAAAAATGGTCGTAGAGTTGAGGGTATGACCGTGGACATGGAAATGGCTAAAGCAGAGGGATGGCTTGGTAAGAACGGTAGTAAGTGGAAAACCATGCCACAGTTAATGCTTCGTTACAGAGCGGCATCTTTCTTCTCAAGTCTGAATTGCCCGGAATTGACGATGGGTCTTTATACAAAAGAAGAAATGCAGGACAACGATTTCAATGAATATCCGATGGAAGATTTACAGGAACAGGTTAAGCATGAAATATCTGAGAACGCTAACACAGAGGATTTTCCTGTTGAGCCGGAAGTTGCCGAAACTGTGGAAGAGCCAAAGATGGCAGATAAACCGGAAAAGGTAGAGACGGAAGTTGTTGAGAATGACAACGATTTGCCGGACTTCATGAAGTAGGAGGATAGAATGAACTTTCCAAAATCTGAATTGAGTAAGTATGGATTACTTGCCGTTCGGAGTATGCCAAAGAGCAAATGATCCTTACAAATTACGGAATTGTCTTTTTCGTTATGCGACGTTTAGGAATTCCAGCGTTTGATGAAGATATGTTTCAGATTGGTTCCATTGGACTTCTAAAGGCTATTGACAACTTTGATCCTTCAAAAGGATGTTTTTCTACATATGCTTTTCGAATTGTGAGAAATGAACTGCTTATGGAATTCCGGAAAAGTAAAAAATCAGTAAATGCAGCATTTTCATTAGATGATAATTTGGATATAGGAAATGGCGAAAGCGTTTCTTATTCGGAGATAATATCAGACGGAAAAGATTATGAAGAAAATGCAGTAAATCACATGCTTGTTCAGTTGATGTTTGAGAAATTGAGTCTAAGAGAAAAACGTATTTTTATTATGTTTTTTGTGGACGGAAAAACACAATGCGAAATATCCGAAAGACTTGGAATTTCGCAGGGAACGGTTTCCAGAATTATTAAAGGCATGGGGAAAACAAAGAAGAAAGGCAGGAAAAAATATGAGGGTAATTAGCCAGGACGGCACGATTGATATGCCGTATGAACAGGTAATTATTATGAGACACGATAAAAGCATTTACTTAATGGAACATCTTACTGAGGACGTTGAAATTGCTAAATATTCCACGGAAGAAAAGGCAGACGAAGCCATGGAAGAATTAAGAGTTGCTTATATGTGCCATAATCTTGTAAAGATGGGGCAGACACCGCCAGATGGAATTGACAAAAAAATTACTATGGGTTTGAGTGGAGTATTTCACTTTCCGGCAAAGGAAGAATTGGAGTAGCATATGGAAGTTATATCATTTTTAGAATCCGTACAGAAAGGAATGGAAGATAACATTTACAACTTTTGCAAAGATGGAAAATGTAGCCAATGCGGTAACTGCTGTTCCAACCTTTTACCAATGAGCAGAAAAGAAGTAGATACCATTCGCAGATATATTCGTAAGAACCATATCAAAGAGTGCAAACATCTTCTTCCCACTGCGAATAGAACGTATGATATGACATGCCCTTTTCTTGATACGGATAAGAGTTGCGAGAAATGCAGAATCTATCCGGTTCGACCGGAAATTTGCAAGCAATTTATCTGTGACAATGAGCAGAGAGCAAAGCACAATAGGGCATTGTTGGGACAGACGAGACAGATTATTGATGTGAGGAGTGAGTTCTTTAATGAGACTTAAAGTTTTAGGTTCTGGTTCATCCGGCAACTGCTACATTCTGGAGAATGAAAACGAAGCCTTGATAATCGAAGCTGGGTTGCCATTCATGGAAGTCAAGAAAGCACTGGATTTCAATGTGATGAAAATTAAGGCTGTGATTACTACCCATTTCCATACTGACCATAGTCTTTATAGCTTACAATATGTGCAAGCTGGCATTCCTGTTTTTGAACCATGCAGACAGCCGATAAAAGATTCTGAAATGCGTTTTATAAAAGGAAATTTTGACATAAGAGCATTTGAAAACCGTGATAAATCTGGAAGATGGCTACATAACAACGGAGACGGTTCAGAGTGTCCGTGCGTTGGGTTTTACATTACGCATCCAGATATGGGAAGCCTTGTGTATGCAACAGACACAGAATACGTCAAATGGCGATTTAAGGACATTAATCACATCATGGTGGAAGCCAACTACGATATGCAGTTTGTGAACCGAGAAGAGCCAAATTACGAGCACAGATTAAGAGGTCACATGAGCCTGCCAACGGCGCTTAAATTTATTTCTACTAACGATAATCCGGCATTGCGAAATGTTGTTCTAATTCACTTATCAGATAAATCAGCAGATTCGGCATTATTCAAACAAAAGACAGAAGAAACAGTTAAATATGGATCAGATGTTTACGTGGCGGAACGTGGATTAGAGGTCGATATGAACCTTTACCCGTTTTAAGGAAGCGAGGAATAAGTGAATGAATAAAGTGATTTTAATGGGAAGATGCACCAAAGACCCGGAAGTAAGATGGTCGCAGGGCGAGAAGTCAACAGCTATCGGTAGAATTACTCTGGCGGTTGACCGGAAATTTAAGCAGGATGGACAGCCAACGGCAGATTTTATCAATTGTCTTGCGTTTGGTAAAAGAGCAGAGTTTCTTGAAAAATATTGCAAAAAGGGAACAAAGCTTGTAATTGAAGGAAGCTGGCAGACCGGAAGTTACACCAACAAAGACGGTAATAAGGTGTACACCAATGAGTGTTTGATCGAAAGCTGTGAATTTGCAGAGAGCAAACAGGCTTCGCAGGACAACGGAAGTTACAAACCGCAGCCTATGACAGATTCGGATGGTTTTATGAATATTCCGGATGGAATTGATGAAGAGTTACCTTTTACTTAAAAATGACTCGGATAAATCAATGGAAGGGAGATATGTATGTTATTGATCGAGGACAAAGGCCAGAAAGAGGGTCAGCACATACTTAAGAATCGCTATTTTGATCGTAATGACATAGAGGTGCTACGAGCACCTCTTCCAGTTGGAGATTATGTTATCGCGGAAGGAACCGTTCTTGACGTTATAAGACGAAAGTCAGCAAGAAAGATGGAAGTTAAGAAGATGGATTTTATTGGAAGCTACAAGGTTGCTGTAGATACTAAGAAGGACATGCAGGAGATTACGGGAAACGTCTGCGGAAAACAGCATCCAAGGTTCCGGGACGAGTGTATTTTGGCGCAGAACAACAATATAGCACTGTATGTTTTGGTTGAGAACATGGATGGAATAAAAACTATTGAAGACGTTTTTCGTTGGCACAATCCAAGGCTTGAGAGATACAACAAGATAAAGTACATGCACGGCATTGGAAAGTGGTTGAATGTACCGCTTCCAAAGGCACCGCCAACAAGCGGGGAAGTCCTTGGAAAAGCAATGCTGACAATGCAGCTTAAGTACGGCGTGGAATTTGTTTTTTGCAGACCGGAAGATGCAGGATCGCGTGTCATTGAGCTTTTGGAAGTAGAAAAGTGATAATTTTTTGGAACTTGAAGGAGATATTATGGCAAGTAAGCGGATGTTTCGTATAGATTTAGTGACGTCAGATGCTTTTCTTGACATGCCGCTCACAGCGCAGGGATTGTTTTTTCATTTATGCATACGGGCAGATGACGACGGTTTTGTTGATTGCGCCAATAAAACAGTAAGAGAGTGCCAGGCTTCAAAGGAAGACTTGCAAATTCTCATTGACAAACATTATGTTCTTACTTTTCCAGGATCTAATGTTATTGTCATAAAACATTGGAAATTACATAACTGCATTCAAAAAGACCGTTATAAGCCAACCAATTATGCAGAAGAAAAATCAATGCTTTATACGAAAAGAAATGGCGCATACACATTCGATGCTTCAAAAAATTTTTCCGGAGTGAATGCAATAAGGAGCGCAGGAAGCTCGCCGGGGAAAGAAGTGGAAGCGTGCATACCGTCATTGGTGGAAGTGGCTGATTATTGCCGTAAGAGGAAGAATGGTGTTAGCGCAGAATCATTTATTGATTACTACAAATCAATAGGTTGGAAACGTAATGGAGAAATAATAACCGACTGGAAAGCCGCATTAAGGAGTTGGGAGAAGCAGGAGAAAGAGAGTAACCCAAGATCAAAAAACAAATTTAATAACTTTCATCAGAGATCTTATGACTATGATGAATTAGAAAAAACTTTGGTGGAAACAAATGTTAGGGAAGGGCGTGATAAGAAATGATGGAGATGGGCGAATGCGAAATTTGCAACAGGTACCGACATGCAAAGCATAAAGGTGAACAGTTGGAGATTCTTGCGGAACTAAACGACGTCCCAAGGCGCAAAATTATTGGAATTTTATTGGAAAACGGAGAAAATGTAAAACTTCCAATAAGAACAAGGGGAAGAAAACGCAATACGGATTTTACAGAAAAAGAATACCAGAAAGCATTACTTAATAGGCTTGATGAATTGGATGGTCAAATTTCTGATCGTGAAAATGAATTCAAAGATATATGCACAGTCCTTTTTGGAACTCGATTCGATTGAGATGAAAAGAAAGGAGAACTGATTCATGAGAAATAAAGATGAAGAACTTAGGCGAGAGGGAATGGCATATGCTCTGCGAATTGCAAAGGAGAAGGGAATTGACTCTCTGGAAGAAGAGTGCCGATTTCGCGGCGCAACAAAATTACCACTTGCGCTACCCAAGAATGCAATAGATGAATGCGTCAGCAAGATTAAATTAAATACCATAGACACGGTAACGATTTTGTCTGCAATGGTTTTGCACGATGAGTTTGACTTTGGTAAAAGCCGCATACAGAGATTTGTTGATCGCTTCAATAAAAAGGCAGAATGCATCATGGATGATTATGCTACATGGGAAGATCAGATACAGATCTTGAAAGAAGAGTGTGGGTTGGATTTTAAAATTCGCAGAAATGACACTGATGTGAAAGTGAGATAAAGGTATGAAAGAAAAAAAACGCAACGATAGCGGCGACGCGCTTAAGAGATTCAGAGAGGTGCCGTATCAGTTAAGATACAGGAGGGAGTGGGAACATGATTGAATGCATGAAGAATATGGCGAAGCGCCCGGAGTTTGGACGGTGGATTCCGGTAAGTGAGAGGTTGCCGGAAGATTGCGTCCCGGTCAACATTACATATGTGAATCATAATCCGGAATCTTATTACGCGAACATCAAAGATGTACCGTTTACGGCAACAGGGGTGCATTACTCGGACGCATGGTACTGGTGGTCAACGACTTTCACTGATTATCTTGCAGAATACGGCAGATGTGATGTTGATATGGTCGATACCGATGTCGAGATAATAGCGTGGATGCCGCTGCCGAAACCATACAGAGAAAGCGAGGCATGATATGAAAGAAGAAACGAAGATGGAGATAAGCGCGGCACTAACGCTATTAAAAAACACACTGATAAAAAATGGTGTAAGCATTGCACTTGCCGGAAGTGAAGATGCTGGGGAAGATGATGGTCGCATTCTGTTTTTTGATACGGATGAATATTACAGAACCGGGAAAATGGATGGAGTATCAGTAAAAACCGTGGATTTAGTGAGGTAGAAATATGAAAAATGGAATACATCCTGATGGATACATAGCGAAAAAGAAAAAGACCAATGCAGACCGGATCCGAAACATGACGGACGAGGAGTTGGCAGAGTTTTTGCCAATAGCTTCCAACTTTATCTGTCAGCCTACGGAAGAATGTATAAGAAATACCGTTACGAATCATTGCGGAGAGTGTGAAAAAACGGAAGAGTGCGCAATGAAGTGGCTTCGGGCAGAAAGCGAGGGATAGCATGGAGAGTAGATATTTATATCGCGGAAAGCGGATTGATAACAGAGAATGGGTGGAAGGATTTTTGTTTATGGTAAATGATGTACCATACATCTTGCCACATCACAAAACAGGGCAGCCAATACACGCAGATAACTTGCTAAAAACAGCTGTCGAAGTGTTGGAAGATACGATCTGCCAGTGCACCGGACTTAAGGACAAGAATGGCAAGTTGATCTGGGAGAATGATATTCTTTCAGGGCATATCGACGTTGAGTCTCCAGAAGATGAGACGAGAAAGCGTGTCGTGTGGCATGAAAACGGATGGTGCACGAATGAGCCGGGCTGTGATGACTATGAGGAACTGGATGATTTTGATTCAGAGAATTTTGAAGTGATCGGCAATAAAATTGACAACCCAGAGCTGTTGGAGGTGTAGCCATGACGGAGAATAAAGCAATCGAAAGAATCAAGTACCGGATGCATACGGTGGAACAGGTAGCCGGGGAAAACGGAATGGAAGATCTGGAAATGGCAATCAAGGCATTGGAAGAATTACAGCAGTACCGCGCAATCGGCACAGTGGAAGAATTGCAGGAGATGAAGAAAGATTTTGCTGAAGCGTTAAGCGACTGGCGGCAATATCGTAAGGTTGGAACTTTAGAAGAATGCCGGGCGGCTGTGGAGAAGCAGACAGCGAAGCGACCGAGAATAATGGGAAACGCAATGATTTGTCCATCATGCCCGAGATGCTTTAAAAGTGATAATTCCGCCTATTGCCCAAGTTGCGGTCAAAAGCTGAAATGGGAGGATGAAGAATGAACGAAGAACTTAAGCCATGCCCGTTTTGTGGCGGAAAAGCAATGTTCTTAACCATTACAAATAAGTCATCACATTTGGCTGTTGGGGTAATGTTCAAAATCAAATGTATGAAATGCGGAACAGAACTTCCAAAAAGCTATGAATGTGAGATTTACATGGATCAGAACGGAGGCATCAGAACAGGGAAAGACGAGCGAACGAAAGCAACTACAGATTGGAACAGGAGGGCGAGCGATGAGATTGATTGATGCTGATGCACTAAAGAAAGATTTAAAATCGGTTACTTTAAGCAATGGAACTTTAGTAAATACAAATGCAGTATTGTATTTACTAGAAGAATATCCGACGGCTTATGATGTAGACAAGGTTTTGGAGCAGTTGGAAAATGAGAGAAAGTTTTGGGAGAATGCATACAACAGGAATTTTGGAAAAGAGAAAGCAAGAAGTTATGAGCACGCAATCGAGATTGTGGAAGGCGGTGGAGTAGATGGCAATTAAACCGATTTTATTCAATACCGAGATGGTTCGGGCAATTCTGGACGGACGGAAGACCTGCACTAGGCGAATTTGCAAAGATGCCAATGAGTGTACTGTGCCGGATATGGAATTTTACAATGCCGACAAGAGAACTTATGCAGTACATAACTTTGCAGATAAGGAGCAGATGGAACAGTTAAGTACGGCGGAGAGAACCTGTCCTATCTGTCCGGGCGATATCCTGTATGTTCGTGAAACATGGAAAAAGGCGCCGAACGGATACTATTACTACGAAGATTGGCAAAGAAATGATATTGCAGATATTACAAAATGGAAACCATCCATTTACATGCCAAAAGAAGCCGCACGCATCTGGCTTAAGGTTATGAATGTGAGAGTGGAGCGGTTGCAGGAGATAACCGATGAGCAAGCAAAACGTGAAGGCATACAGTATGATGAATGTCCAACAGGATTTGCCTGGAAGCAAGAAACAGATATGCATAATTGCTACACAACTCCAATAGGAGCTATGCAAGCATTATGGAATTCCACCATTAAGAAATCCGACCTTGACCGCTACGGATGGGATGCCTCACCGTGGGTGTGGGTAATCGAATTTGAGCTGTGTGAAAAACCGGAAGGAGTGTGAGGTATGCCTAAAGCAGTATTGGTTATGGATATGCCGGAAGATTGCACCATGTGTAAGTTTTGGAACTCAAAAGATGACGAGTGTTATGCAACTGGCGTTGAAGAGCTTTCATTAAATAGTGAAGAAGCAAAGCCGGATTGGTGTCCGCTCCGGGAACTGCCGGAGAAATCAGCTCATCCAGAGCATTGTGACAATGGAAGGTTCGATGCAGGGTGGAACGGATGCTTAGATGCCATAGAGGGAGGTGCACATGGGAAAGAGCAGAGCGAGTAAGCTGAACTGCTACCGGAGTGCGGTAAGCCGGCAGAGAAACGATGTTTATAAGTTCAAGACCAAGAGAGGTAAGAAAAAATAAATCAGAAAGGAGCGGAGCTTCCCGGGAAGATGCGCATCGGCTCCTTTTGAAAGATGGATTTAGAAAAACAGGCAATAGATATACTACAGACATTTACAGGAAATGAGCCGTACCAGCTTGGATATAGCGGAGGTAAAGACTCGGATGTGATTTTGCATCTGGCAAAAAAAGCGGGTGTTCCGTTCGTAGCGGTGCACAATTTGACAACAGTGGATGCGCCGGAAACTGTTAGGTATGTAAAAAGCAAGTCGGAAGTGCTGATAGAATACCCAAAGATGACAATGTGGCAGCTGATCGTAAAGCATAAGACACCGCCGACAAGGCGTTTCCGTTACTGTTGTGAAGAACTGAAAGAACGTAGCGGCGTAGGGAAGAAATTGATTACTGGCGTAAGAAAAGCAGAGAGCAGAAAAAGGGCACAGAATCAGGGCATTGTGACATTTACAAAGCCAAACAAAGAGATCAAGAAACGCGCCGATGATGAAAATTTTCAATCAACAGCGGCGGGAGGGGTGGTTGTGCTAAACTACGAAAATGCAGAAACGCGCCGAATGGTCGAAAGCTGCTACAGAACAAGTAAAACGTTGGTAAATCCAATCATCAATTGGGACAATGATTACTTGTGGTGGTACATACGACATGAGGGAATAGAGATAAATCCGTTGTATAACGGTGGTTGTCCGGGTGGATGTAGCAGGATTGGTTGTATAGGTTGTCCGATGGGCGGTAAAAGCAGACACAAAGAATTTGCGCAGTATCCAAAATACAAAGAAGCCTATATTAGAGCTTTTGACAGGATGCTGGAATACCGCAGACAGTGTGGAAATAAGGACGTAATAGGATGGAAAACAGCACAGGGAGTCTTTGATTGGTGGATGGAGGATAAAAACATAGATGGTCAGTACAGCATGGACTTCGATGGTATTGATCTGATTGGGTTCAACGAAAAAGGAAATTAAAGAAAGGAGCCGGAACCTATCCGGATAAAAGGCGCGCCGGGTTCCTTTGAGAGAAAATGAAAGATTTAGGCAAATTCAATTATGAGTGCCCAAACCAGATAAGCATGTTCGACATCATGAGAGAGCCAATATGCATAACAAAGCCAATCCGGTTAATAGAACTTTTTGCAGGGTATGGTTCACAGGCTATGGCGTTAAGAAATATCGGGGCGCAATTCGTGCATTACAGGGTGGTCGAGTTTGATAAATATGCAATCGTCAGTTACAACGCTGTGCATGGTACAGACTTCCCTACAATGGATATTACAAAAGTTCATGCGAAGGACCTGGATATCTGTGATACCGGGAAATACTGCTATCTTATGACATATTCATTTCCGTGCACGGATTTGTCACTTGCGGGCAAACAGGCAGGGATGAAAAAGGGAAGTGGTACAAGGTCGGGATTGCTGTGGGAAGTTGAAAGAATATTAAGCGAAATCCAGAAAAGCGCGGGAGAACTGCCACAGGTACTATTCATGGAGAATGTGCCACAAGTCCATGCAGACGCAAATATGGCAGACTTCCAGAAATGGATTGATTTCCTGTCTGATCTCGGATATGTAAGCTACTGGCAGGATTTGAACGCAAAAGATTACGGAGTTGCGCAGAACCGGAACAGATGCTTTATGTTTTCTTTCCTTGGCGAGTATAACTATCATTTTCCACGGTCTATACCACTTGCAAAGAGGATAAAGGATTATCTGGAGGATGAAGTGGATGAGAAGTATTACGTTAGCAATGCAGCATTAAAGGGATTTGAAGAGCATGCAAAAAAGCAGAAAGAAAAGGGGAACAGTTTTCATGCAGTGTTTAAAGATGTTTATGATGCAGCCCCTACTATAAAAAGTAGATACTACAAGGATGGATCTGACTGTCTTATCAGAACCCATATTGTGGGAAGGATAAATTCCTCGCAAGATGGAAAGATCATGAGTGTAAATGGGATTATGGCAGCACATACGGCAGGGCATAGTAATGCACCTAAAATTCTTGAGAGAACCATTGTTGCAAGTCGTGGTAGAAATCCCAATAATCAATCAGACAGAACGACGGGCACAACTACAGAACAGCGTCTGGAGCCTAATATGCAGGGAATATGTAATTGCTTGACAAGTGTGCAGAAGGACAACCTTGTTATGGAAGAACATATAATACAAAGGTCAAACCAACAATATCGCATAAGAAAGCTTACTCCACGAGAATGCGGCCGGTTGATGGGAGTATCTGACGAGGATATATCTAAAATGGAAAAGGTAAACAGCAATACGCAACTGTATAAGCAGTTTGGTAACAGCATAGTCGTGGATGTTATGTGTGCGATGTTTAAATCCCTAAACATCAATCAATGATGTAATAAATTAGCTATAGTCCCCGCAGTAATGCGGCGGGGCGGAAAGAGAGGATAATAGATGGAGAAATTTTTTACAATTAACAAAGACAGTGATTTTTATAAAGCATATGTACAGTATCAGAAAGATGTAAAAGCGAATGCGCAGGCATTTAAGAAATTTTCCGAGGAACACGGGATTGAGTCGACGCAATATATTCCAGACGATAGAGCGGTAATAATTATTCCAACTGAAAATGATTTGCAGAAATTTCAGGGTATGTTTACAAAAAATAAATTGTATTACGAAAACGGTGTTAGACGTTTCAGAGCAAACTGTCAAATTACCAAGGATTGGCTTGAGATTGCAAAGACGGTACCAAAGCCGAAAAAACCGGATTACTTCTGCTACGGAATGAGATTTTGTGGGAAATATAGCACAAGGTGCTTTATGATCGGCGATGTTTTATATGGTTCGGCGGAGAATGTAGAAGTAAAGCTACTCGACTTTATGACAGAAATTAAAGCGAGCGAGTTTTATAAGGCAATCGAGGAAGAAGAGAGCAGAGAAAAGGAGCAGTTATGAAAAAGAAAATTTTAGCAGCAATTTTAACAGCAACACTCTTGATCGCCGGATGCAGTGACATGGCAAACGTCAGCGCAGGGCAGGATAATACGATGGTATTGGTAGAAAGTGAGCTGAATTACAATATCTACGCGGACAAAGACACGGGTGTCATGTATCTGAAAAGTTGGAAGGCTAAGGAATGCAGCATTATCGTTATGCTTAATGCAGACGGTACACCGAAGATTTGGCAGGGAGAAGAATAAAATATTGGAGGATATTGGCTTATGAAGTTTTCAAAACTGACTAAGCCAGAGCTTGAAGTAATTATTGAAAACGCCAATTTTACGGAGCAGGAAGAGGAAATATTTTCTCTTCTTGCCCGTGGATTTATACCAAAAGAAATATCAATGAAAATTTGTATTCCGCTAAGAACAGTAGAAAGGCGTATCTTTGATATAAAGCAAAAAGTCAAGAGATTGGAAGGTGATTTAAACGGAAAATCTTTCTAAAAGTGAATTGTTGAATTTTGCTATTGAAAATGGTATTATCGACATAGACACCATTCAGAAAAAAATTGAGATGAACGAAAGGAAGAAATTTATTGAAAAACACAACTACAGCATTTGGGAAGGAAAAGACGGTAAGTTTTACACATATTTGCCCGACGAAGAAAGCCAGAGAGGGAAAAAACTTGTAAAAAGAACATCTGAAAAGGCGATAGAAGACGAGATAGTGAAGTTTTATAAAGCCATGGAAGATGAACCGACAATCAGCCAAGTATATTCTAGCTGGATTTCTGAAAAATTGGAATATGGTGAAATAACAAGGCAGACAAAGGACAAGTACGAAACGAATTTTAAAAGATTTTTTGAAAATAAGTATTTGCCGATTGCAAATAGAAAAATCCGGTATATTGACGAAGAAATATTGGAATCATTCATAAAAACAGCTATTTCAAAGCTGGAACTTACGCAGAAAGCGTACTCCGATATGCGGATATTGATTAACGGAATTTTCAAATATGCAAAGAAAAAACATTATACCAGCTTAAGCATAACCAGTTTCATGGGTGATTTGGAAATTTCGGAAAAGTCATTTAAAAGGAATCATAAGTCTGACAACGAATTAGTTTTTTCTAAGGATGAAGAGCTTTTGATTGAACAATTCATAATGGAAGACCAACCCACATTGATTGAGCTTGGAATTATCCTGGCATTTAAAACTGGATTGAGGGTTGGAGAAATATCCACTCTTTCATGGTCAGATATTGAAGAAAATAAGATACATATATCAAAGACAGAAATACGATACCGAGATGATGGTGGCAAATATGTGTTTGATGTTCAGAATTTTCCAAAGAGCGATGCTGGATTTAGAGATGTTATAATTACCGAAGATACCAATGAACTTATGAGAAAAATAAAAATGCTTAACCCTTTTGGAGAATATATTTTTATGAAAAACGGTAAAAGGATAAAAGGACAAGCATTTACAAGACGTTTATATGTGATCTGCGATAAAGTTAAAATTGGTGAGCGATCAATTCATAAGGCGAGAAAGACATATGCTACAAAGCTTATAGATGGAAATGTTCCAGAATCTGTAATAAAAACACAAATGGGTCATACTGATATTAGAACAACGCTTGACCATTATTATTTTAATAATAAAACAGAGAGTGAGATGCAAGAATACATTGCGAAAGCACTATCGATGTAAAAGGTAACACGAGGTAACACCTTTAGGTATAAAGAAACCTAGTATTTATGCGGGTTTGCGGGGTTTGATACCGAGTTCAAATCTCCCTTCCGCTACTATTTTTTTAAAATTGAAAACCTTGTGAAGCCTTGATTTTACTGGAAGAAAGGAGATTTTGAATGGTGTCTTTTCTGAAAGTAAAAATTAAAGGTAACACCAAAGGTAACACGAACAAATGTATGGACGCTTGATGCGTTCTTTTTTATTGCAATTTTGGCGGTAATTTGGCGGGAAACAGGCGTTATTTAGACGGTATTCTGGCGGTTTTACCGTCTTTTTTTATGCCACAATATAAGCAAAGGGAGGGATGATAATGTTTTCTGACGATGTTCTTGAGAAAATTTTTGCCAGAAAAGAATTGCAATCATTAGATTTGTCAACGCAGTCATCTATTATTCACGCAATCGAGGATGTTTTGGAGGAGGTTGAAGAAAATGAACATGAACGGAGTTTATCCGGCACCGGGATATAGTCAGCAAATTCCTTATCAGGCATCATATGGGTATAATCCATATGGTAATCAGCAAAGAATTGAACAGCCGCAAAATTATTTTCAACCGGCGCAAACACAGCAAATTCAGCAGCCACAAATGACGCCTATTGGAATAAATGGAAAAATTGTGCCTTCTGTTGAAAATATTACTGCAAACGATGTGCCGATGGATGGAAGCGTGGCGTTTTTCCCAAAGCAGGATATGTCGGAAATATACGCCAAAAGCTGGAACTCAGATGGTACAATCCGCACAATCGTTTTTAAGCCTGTTTTAAATGATATGACTAACAATTTATCGCATGAGACGGAAAAAATGAAATTTGACCTATCAGACGAGTGCACAGGGGCATTTATGGGAAAGTTTGACGAACTGTTTGGGAAAATTGAACAGTTAGAGGAACGTATTGGTAAAATTCCGGTTCCACAGAAAAAAACTTCTCAAATTAAAAAGGAGAGTGAATCCGAATGAATCTGATGCAAATGATTTTGAACCAAATGATAAATTCTCCGCAGATGCAAAACAATCCAATGGCTAAAAATGCCATGCAGATGTATCAAAGCGGAGATACGGTCGGACTTAAGACAATGGCGGAGAATCTCTGCAAAGAAAGAGGAATTACAGTAGATGAAGCAAAGCAAAAGGTTATGAGTATGTTTAATCATTAGTACATTTTGGGTTGCGCGCACAATAACCGGTTATCCCATTTGTAAATAAATCAGATGGAGGTAAACAAAATGTTTAATGGAAACGCATCTCCTAGTCTTGCTGATATTGCAGCAGTGACAGGAAACGGAAGAAACAATGATGGCATGTGGGGCGGCGATGGCTGGTGGGCTATCATTATCTTCGCTATGATTTTTGGCTGGGGCGGC
>ENA-OPSC01000178-OPSC01000178.1-human-gut-metagenome-genome-assembly--contig:-NODE-178-length-34814-cov-14.042176_pt1 | contig 34814 bp, 38 predicted proteins | sample MGYA00241800_ERZ501891 | MGnify/ENA primary metagenome ERZ501891 (study PRJEB25962, sample SAMEA2042407) | human gut metagenome | biome: human gut; feature: human-associated habitat; material: faeces...
TTGTCGGCGTCTCGAAGTCGGCGACATCGCTCCAAGATTTTTTTAAAATATCATTAACCCATACACCAGCTTTGTTCATTCGGATTTTTGTTCGTTCCGATATTAAAGTCATCGTAAAACGGTGCTGTCGATATTCGGAAAAGTCGCCGGCGAAATAACCTGAACCCCCATCTTGAAATAGCGCAAGATTATTTTTCGATGCACTTTCGCGCGAACCGAATATACCTGCGTTCCTGTTTTTTGTACCAACTATCATAAAGTCTATAGTGATATCAGAATCCTGCGTTAGCTTGCGTCCAGTGTCGATATACTGAGTGCCCGACGATTGGATATATTTCAATGCCGTATAGCCCTCCGGTAGTCCGCTCTGCGCCTGCGCCTTTTGCCATATAAATCTGCGCCTGTTCAAGTGCCCTCACCGACTTTCTGCGCCGCCAAAATTTTGTCTTTAAAGCTCAGCTCCCATGTTTCGCCGTTTTTAAAATCCGGCGCAGTGCCGATATATCCGGTGCCCGCGGGCAGAGTGACCGTTATATCGCCGCTCGCAGCAAAGGTCAGGCGCATCCAAGATTCGAAATCACCTACCGGATAGCTTAGCTTTAAGGTCGTGACATCTGTAAGACGGTACTCGGTATTGTCAGCAAGGGTTATATATGGACCCTCAGAGATTTTTTGAGCGATTATGGGTTTGTTATTATAATAAAGAACTCCATTAGAGTCGGAAAGACCATCAAGTACGGACTTATTACTATGCTCGTGGGCTTTCTCAACCGCAGGATAAACCAAACTGTTAAGAATTGTCTGTAAACTTAATGATTGTGCAGAGCTGTCGGCAGATATCTTGGCTTTAATACTGTCTGCTTCAAGTGGTTCCACATAGCAATCCCACGTATCTGTGTTATCGACATATACATAAAAGACCGCATTGGCAAAAACTAAGAACTCATAATCGGTTTCTGTGGCAATCCCGAGAGGAATTAAAAATGTGTTATTCTCATTCGTAACCGTGAAAGCAATCAAAACTTGCTTGCCCGCCTTATAAGCTGCATCTATTTGCTCGTAGGTCTTATTGTGGGAAGTAATTGTATATCCATCTGCCCCGCTTTGCGCCTGCACATTAACAATAAAAAGTTCCGATGCCCCATCCTTACCAGGCTTGCCTTTGTCTCCCTTTGCTCCCGGATCACCCTTCGGTCCCTTTATATTAACCGCCGCGGGATTGTCCTTGCCGTCCGAGTTCGACCATGAAAGAACCCCTTCGTCGCTGACGCTGGGCGTAAATGTCGTTCCGTCTTTCAGCGCGGATGCCTTTTTTATAGCTTTTTCCAGCGCTGTGTATTCATTTGTTGATTCAATCTCAGAGTCAGAATAGATGACATCTGCAACTATAATCTCAAAGCGCGGTGTTACGAGAATCTGACCCGAATTGCTCGTTAAGGTAATTTCACATGTCACAGTCCCAGTCGCAGCTATCGTCTGAGTTGTGATAATATATTCCAGCCTATCCTCGCACACAGTACAGCTATTGAACATTACCTTACCGTCTGGCTTTTCCGCTCTCAGCACAGCCGATACAACATCGTTTAAGTCAAACGGTTTCGCCGCATAGGATAAGTAGATACAAACTTTTCTGCTGTCTGTGTCTGCTTTTTTCACATTCACCTGACCTTGCAGTCCTGTCTTCATAAGATTTAGCTTTATTCTGTGCTCTACACGTTCCATTCGGTTCACCTCTGATTTAAGTATAGCAAAAGGCGGGAAGTATTTCTCCCCGCCTCGCTGTCACTTTGTCATGTCTTTAATCCAACGCTGAAATGTCTTATCATCATACCCTATGTTCAACTCATAGAGCATTTGGCGCGTCCGGCGCATGCCCTCCGTATCATTGCTTTTGTACATTTCCTGATACTCAGATTTGAGGTCTTTTGTCAATGCCTGGCGGATTGTCTTATCCTCTTTGCCGTTTGCTCGCAGATATTCGACTATCTCTTTTGCGGACGAAACATCAGAGTTTTCAAGTGCCTTTTGGAGGTCTTTATACTCATAAAGTTTTTTCTCTTCGACCGCTTTATCCTGTTCTGCTTCGGGATCAAGCTCTGCGGCAATCTCATCTATCATCCTGTCCACTTCATCTTCATCGTACCCGCTCTCGAGCAAAGCTTCGAGCTTGCCGCTGAGTGCGCTGTCGTCTCCGTTGCTTTTTGCCTGCGCCGCAGCCGTCTGCATTGTCATATAGTTATTGATTGCTTTTATGACCGCGTTTGACGGATATCCTTCAGAAACCAGCTCTTCATATATTTTTTTATATTCTGAGATGTTTCCTCTTTCGCGCGCCTGTGCAGCCTGCGCGATTCGAGGTTCGGACTTCACCAGATTATTCTTAACACCGTTCTCGAGCTGCTGCGCGGTATAACCCTTTTTGATAAGCTTATCGTACTGCTTCTGATATTTTCCCTCGGCAATCGAATTGTATAACTTTCTGTATTCCGTGGAGCTTGCTTCCCTGCCGAGGTTGTCAGGAGAGAAGAAATTATACAAGCTTTCAAAAGTGCGCATCGTGTTCGCTATCGGCAGACCGCTGACCTTTGAAATTCCCTTTGCACTGCTCATCATCAGCTTCCAGATATCCGGATTTTTCTTCTCGCCGCTGAATACTTTCTGCCACGATTCGCAGGACTGAATTAGTTCTTCAATACCCTCGATATCCATGCGGCTCGCAGAATATCCGGACAAGATTGAGAGAATATCTCCGACATACGGCACGGCTGAAAACGGATTGATTCCGTCAAGCGTGTTGCCTCCGAATGCTTCAAGATAAAGCTCAAGCCATTTCTTCTCATCATCATCGTTGCGGAACGCATCTGCTATCGACGCTATTCCGGCAGTCAAGATGCTTGTCGCGATATGTACCGCGGCAATACGCGCTATATTCTTCGCCTTTTCCTTTTTACTGCCGGGATCAGCATTGTTATAATCAACCAATGCATTGCGGAGCATGTTGTACGACTTCGTCGGCTCGGCCTTAAAGGCACTGAGTATTTTTGAGAAAGAGCTCGTACTGCGCATAAACTGGCTTCGATGCAGAAGCGAATCAACGACCTGGGTTTTATCAACCACCTCGCTGAGCCTGTCTGAGACTGCCTGCGTGAACTCTGCAGTTCCCTCTTTAAGGTCGGTTTTATCCTTGACTTCCGCCTTGCAGGCATTCCACAGCGTTCCCCATGTCAGCTCATCACCAACTCCGGCCAACCACATAGACTTTTCGCGGATCTTATCGACGACCGTCTTCTGTCCAGTTATAAGCTGCTTCATCGTTATGCCCATACTCGTCTCATAGAATCCCCAGCTTTTCCATTTTGCAATCGGGCAATTGTCTATTGCTTCTTTACTTGCCGGCTTTGACAAAAGCCCTTTGAGCAAATATTTCGGGTTCATTACTGCCGCTGCTCTGAGATATGCCGTAGGCTGCTGAATGGCGACCCTGATGTTTGCTCCGACGGCGGCGACCTTAAAGTTGCGTATCAGTGCTTCCTCACCCGCTCCACCTGCATTTTTGCTGTCCGAGCTGCCGTTAAGATCCAGTATAAACTTTTCAAAATATGCCTTTCCGTCATTGCCGAAAGCTCGTTCAATAGACTGTTTTGTGCCGGATATGGCTATATATCCGTCGTCCTTTTCCTCGAAGCTCAGGGCATTATACCATTTCATCGCGTCGGTTATCGGCACCGCATATGCCGAATATGCGCTCATTTCGGTGATGTGCTTTGTAAAGGTATCGAAAGCACCCTTAATAAACAGTCCGTTACTTGCATTTCGCTGGACGCTCTTTGTCGCGCCGATGTTGACAAGCTTATAGAAATTGCTCTGAGTCTGAACCGCCCCGTCCTCCGCGTTCATCGTCCGCACGGAGTTTTTGTTGACCTGTATCGGCCAGTAATGCTCTTCGGTAAACTTTCTGTAGCCGTACAGTGTCATTGACGCTTTGTTGCCCCAATCAGCAACATTTCCGCTCAAAAAGCCCTGCATTTTCTCTGCAACCTGCTTCTGCTTCGGAGTCAGAGAGTCGATTATATTTCCAAGGTCTTCCACTGTCACCTGCACAGCCTTAGCGTATGTTTCTTCGCCCTTACCGAACTGCTCCTTGATTCGCATTTTCGCCTCTTGCCTTGAAGTGTCCAGAGGACGGATTCCGCCGAGAAGAAGATGATCCCGCGCCTGCTCTCGTTTGGAGAGGTTATACAGTTCCATCATCTGCGAGACCGTCAATGTCAGTTCTCCGCCTTCGACCTTAAAGGTCTGCTTCGAGTGCTCCCAGTCCTGTATTTCCTTCTGGCTGACAATCGACCGCATGAACTCATTCGCATTGTCTATCATTTCCACCCGCTCATCGAAGCCGGAACGAATGGATTTGAAAACAGTCTCTGCTGCCGGTCCGAGCTGATGGAAAAAGCTGAACGAGTCAAGCATATTTACATTCAGCTGCTTATACCCAACCTTTACCTTGTCCTTGAAGCTCTTGCGGCTGTCCATCTCATGCACGCTCGCGTCGGCAATTGCCTGAACCGTTCCATATCGGCTGTTTGCAAGCAATTCGTTGGCTCTCGTTATTCCGCCCTTTATCTGCTGCATAACAGTTTCAAGCTCGGCAAGCCCCTGCGCATCCATATCCTTTATGGAACTGCCCTTATACACTTCAAGCAGCGTTGTCATCATCGGCATAAGATCCGGGTCGAGGTCTGCCAGGAACTGCTGATACTGAGGGTCATTTCCCTGCTGCATTTTGCGCAATTCTCCCTGCAGCTCCGACATTGATTTGCGCCACTCAAACGCATCTTTTGACTGACTGTTCCCGTAGACATCAAGAGATACCAGGAACTCTCCGAGAGCCGAACGCAGAGCTTCCGGCACATGCTGAGTCTTGTTCGGATTCTGCAGGAACCTGTTAAGAGTCTTCGCAGTTCTCTCAATGCTCCGTTTGCTCTTTGCCATAGCATCTTTACGCAGCCATTCGCGGCGATCCTCGAATGTGCGTTGTTCATAGAGCGCCTTTTGCTTTATGAGTTCCTCAGAAAGCTTATGTCGCTTAGCAGCTTCCTGTTCCTTGATTTTTTCAACGCGCTTGTCGTATCTGTCGCGGTATTCTTTCTCGATCTTCTGCCGTAGCGTCTTGAGCTCCGGAATGTCGTAATACTCTTCATACAGGCGCATTGCAAGGTCATAGCTCGCCGTGTCTATATCCATGTCGAAAGAACCGTCGTAGAACGGATTTTCATAGAACGGTTTTATGGTTTCGAGTGCATTTACGAGCGTCTGCACCTGCTCAAGCTCGTGCGTATCCGGTTCAAAGAACTCCGGCCAAAGTTCGGACATCTCGCCCCAAAGAGAATCAAGCGTACTGCCTTCCTCGGAAAGCCTTATCTTTCCGAAGTTCTTCCTTCTGAACTTATCATAGCTCCCGTAATAGTAGGCAATCTCTTTTTTCTGCTGCTCGCTGAGTTTTATTTTCGTGCCCTTGGCATATTCACTCAGCGCACTGTACTGTTCGGACATATCGGTGTTCAGCACTGCGCTCTCTTCAAGCACCGCCTTGGCAACCTCCGCAGTCCTCGCTATAACTTCATCATAAGTTATGCCGTCGTCCATATTGGCAAGTGCTTCAAAGATATTTTTGAGGTTTTGCGTCAGCGTTTCGGCATTATACTTACTGCTGTATTCCTTGAGCACTTTTTTCGAAAGCCTGCGTATTGCCCGCTCATCAAGCTCTTTTCTGTTTATTCCGAGGCGCCACTCGAGTTCTCGCTTGTATTCGCGCAGAGCTTTGTTCTCCTGCATGAGCTTCTTGTTCTGCTCCTCTATTGCAGAAGTGCTTTTGAGAGAATAACGAATATCAGGATTTCTTCTGTCAAAAAGACCGACATTGTCTGTTGCAGATTTAAGCTGAGTATTTTTGAAGAAGATATAGCTCTTGACATTTTCGCCTTTTCGTCTGCCGTCAAAATCGAGAATTATTCCGTCGTAGCCGCTGTCATTTTTTATAAAATAACTGTCCAGTAGCTCCCGAAGTTCTCCTCGTATAGTGTCGGTAGTATCTTTCCATTGTTCAAGAATATCGTCGAGCTTATCCTCATTTTCAAGGATTTTTTTAGTGACTTCCGCATCATCGGCAACATAAGCTTCATAGTTCTGCTCATAGTATTCGTCGTTGGCCGTTTCTTGAGCATCGTATTTCGACTGGTATTCTTCGTCGAGTTTGTTAAGCTTTTCTGTGAGTCCCTTATACCCGTCTATGTGCTCCGAGTACCATGCTTTCGCTTCTGCACGATCCTTGAAGTGGAGTGGCTTTTTCATGTCACCGTACAATGCCATCTGTTTGTTTCCGCCAACCCCGATATCCGCATCATTGTCCTTTGCAAAAAATCCGTTCGGCGTTTCACTGTCATTGCGTCCGGCAAGCGGATTTGCATTGCTGAACACATTGAACTCAGCCGCAGTTTGATGATAAATTATCCTCGGTGTTCCGTCCTCGTTCACGACCTTGCTTGCAGATTCCGGTTCGTTTTCCCAGTCCCCAAACCACTCCTTAAAAGCTTCACTCTTTGTCTGAGAATCGGATTCATTTGTAGTATCTTTGAGCGAAAACTTTTTTGCATCATTCTGCGCTTTTTCGGATATACTGCTATTGACACTTGGCTCACTTTGTGTTACTCTCGTGTCAGAGGATGCGTGTTGTCTACTGAGTTGCACTTTAAGCGGCTGTTCGGTAAACGCATTCTCATTTTTTAATTCAAACTTTGTTGGTGTGAAATCAACAATATCGTACAGTACCATTTCCTTTCCCGATGTAAAGCCTACAATAACCTTTGCAGAATAATCGTTTTTTCCCACTCTAACGAGCACATCGCCCCTCGCAAACTCGGTAAAATTATCCTTTCTCTGATGCTTTAAATCCTCATTAACGTAATTAGTCGATGCTAATACAATTTCATTAAGATTACTTGATGCCTTGAATTTATCTTTATAAATCACGGCATCTTTTCTTTGGTAGTGTTGAGTGTTTTTTGAATTGGTGTACTCGTTTCTGGTTATCTTGTTCACCTTAATCAGCTTACCCTCAACAGGTATTCCATCAGAAAATTTAGTTCTGATAACATCCTTAACTTTCGCAACCCAGTCAGACTTATCTACACCTTTCAGAATATCATCTGCAATCACAACAACCGACTTATTCTTTGTAGTTTTACCTATGCTGTATTTTTTCTTTTCGTCCGCCATGTCGGTTGTTTTTCCTTGCGATTTGTTCTCCCTCGTCTGCTCCAGCGCAGACTTAAACAGGTCGCTGATGGTTTCAAGTGCCTCCTCATCTCCCTCAAGGGCTCTTATTTCCGGGCTCGTAAGCCCGAGATTTTTAAGAATTTCATTTATGCTCTCGATAAAGCCCTGTATCCAGCTTTGAATCTTCACCGCCAGACTGCGGTTCTCTCCGACAAGCTCCTTTATGGTCTGCTCATCAAACACATCAAACATGCACTCGGCAACGATTTCCGCCTCTATGTCCTCCTGTCCATAACCCTCATAAAGCTTTTCAAGCTCTTTCACTCTGCCCTCATAGTCATAGTTTTCGCTTTCTTTGAGCTTGCCTATGACATATTCGCGCAGCTCGCCTGCGGCCGTTGAGTTCCAGTCCTCGATATAATGATACAGTTCATGTCCTGCGGTTCTGAGATATGCGTTTTCCTCCGCGTCGAGCGCGATTTTTATTCTGCCGGTCTTGGGATCGTACTCACCGTTCGCCATTCCGTCTGCAAGCGTATCGCACACTTCAACGACAAAGCCGTATTTTTTTGCAAGAGCTTCAAGGACATATACCGAGCCCGCCTGCTCCGCGTTGAGTTTTTTTGTATAGTTTCTCAGCAGACCTCCGTTCTTTTCTGCCCTCTTTTCCTCTTTCGCGCTGTAATGCTTCGGCGCATTATTTTTTTCATTAACTCCGGCATAATACGCCTGTCTGAGCTGACTTTCTTCAAGCCCTGCGTATTTATTTGCATTCGACTGCAAAACGCTGTCAAAGTCCTGCCCGAGCTGACCGGCGCGGCGGAAGTCGAGAAACGCATTCATATATTCGCTTGCCGAATCGCCCTGCTTATATCCTGAAATAAAAGCCCGTGCCGTGTCGGTGCTGTCAAAGCCCTGTGCGACATTGTACAAAGCTTCGGTCTCGCGGCTGTCAAACCGCACATCGCTCAGTGCAACGCTGCCGCCGTCCTGTGTTTTGACATACATCTGCGCCCGGTTTCCGTCCTTTTCGATACGGTCTATGCCGTTGATTGTTACGCTCTGTCCGTCAATCGTTGCCGGAACAGCGTTGACATAACTTTTCTTCTGTGATATATTGTTATCGGAAGGGGCGAGCGCATGAGGCGTCTTGGACGTAGACTGCAGGTCTTCGGACATGTTCAGTACTTGCGAGACCCCTTCTGCTTTTGTTTTATATGCACTTACAACATGTAAAGTTTTTGCTTTTGAGTCAGGCACAGCTTCGACGACATAATAATTTCCGTTTACTCGTTTACTGTAAACAACTGACTTTGACAGTTTATTATCAGAATCTCTATAACGGCCATTGTCGTCTTTTGCCGATTCAATATTGTCATAATTTTCGAGAACATATTCTATTCTCGCCAGATCGTTAACATCAGACATTGAGTGGTCTGCTGCTCCATTCTCCCCGTGGCGGTTTTCTACATGGATAACCGTGTTTCCGTCCATATCGCGCTTATACTCACTGGTATCTATACCGGTGAGTTTTTTTATATCTTGCACCTCGCGCTCATTTACAGAGCTAAGTTCTATTTTAATCTTACCTGCAACATTTTTATCTTTAAGGTTGCGAACTCGCTCTACAAAGTCAACGATCTTCGGATTTACCGCCTTTTTATATTCCTGCTTTATTGTCTCTATGTCCTTCTTTAACGACAGCTGAGAGTCTTCCGCGGCATCTGATGTGCCGTTTTTTATTTCAGCAGCCACGTTCTGAGCGTTCTCAGAGCCCCGGAAAAGCCGTTTTTCTGCGCGGGTAAGTTTATCACCCTCAGCCTGTTTCTGCACCACAGCGGACAATCTGACTGCGTCCTGCGTGTTCTCACCGAGGCTTTCAAGCCGCTGTGCAATCTGCGTCTGCTCTCCGCCTGCAAAACCTGCAACCGTCTTTCCCGTGATGTTCGTACCCTGTTTTCTGTGGTTGAGATATCCAAGCCCGGAACCCACTACACCAAAGCCGGCGCCCATAAGTGCTCCGCCCGCTCCCGCTTCGACGACTTGCAGTGCAAGATCTCCGGCAACCTTTTTCTTTGCTTCAGCCTCGCTCAATCCCTGCTTCTCATATGCAGCTATCATGAGCTTATAATTGGAAATATCGCCGTTTGCTATGGTATCATAGGCTATGTTTGCTATTTCCGTCGCGGCTTCTTCCGAAAAGTTTACCCCGGTTGATTTGAGTATGTTCATCGCGACATCGCGCATACTTCTCGGGTCAACCTCTTTGAGCTTGTTGAAATTACCTATCGAAACTTTTTCGAAGAGACCTTCAAATATGCCGGAAACAGCTCCGCCGATAACCGCTTGGTCGTCGTTGCCGCCGCGAGCCTTTATATCACGCATTGTTGAGTTCGCAGCAGAAAGACCGAGTATTCCGCCGCCGACAGCTTCGGCAACTTTCCCCGCTGCTTTTATTCCCGCTCCGGTATTCGCAAGTGCTCCGCCGACAAGATTGCCCGCGGCTGCAGATGCAGCCGAATCGAGCGCGGACATTCCTGTTCCGTATAAGAAGTCAAAGGCATCCCAGTCGCCAAGCTTCCAGTCATGCTCATCCATAACCGCTCCGCGTGCCGTATCGCTTAACTGACTTGCTATTCCGGCGTCTCTGTTATAGTCTACAGGCGCATAACTGCCGGTAAGCTTTCTTCCGACCTGCTGAGCGGCAGCGTCAAGATATCCCGCTCCACTGCTTGTTAAATTCACCGGCACACTCAGTGCGCTGGCAATCACCTGATGGTCTGCACTGAAGTCACGAACCGCATCTTGTACCTGCTCATTCTTGCGGCGGTTATACTCATACGCAAAATAATTCTCAAGCTCATCGGGATTCATTCCCTTTGCACGAACCTTATCCTCTATTTCCTTGAGTCTCTGATTATATTCATAGACATTCTTGTTGTTTCCGCTCGTGCCGACTGACTCTTCGAGCTTTATTCTGTCCTTGAGCTCGGGGATAGACTGTATTTCCTTGAGCGTTGCCTCGTCAAACTGGCTGAGTTTTTCGGATATATCCCTGTTGTATATCTCCGACTCCAATGCAGCGGACTCACTCTTCAGATTATTGAGCTTGTTTTTTGCCGCCTTGGCTTCTTCAGTGTACTTTTCATAATCCGCTGTATTTCCTTGCATCGTGCTAAGGAACGCCCAAACCCGATTTTTGAATGATTCACTGCGGTTCTTCTTTTTCTCGTTCTTGATATCATCAAGACGTCCTTTCATATCATCCTCGGTCATGGTGTCCATAACGCCGGAATTACGCGTATCGGAGTAATAGTCGGACTCCTTCTGCAGATTCTGCGAAGTCTGCTGCAGAGCATTCTTGTATTCCTCGTACCGTGCCATGAATGTGTTGTAGCGTTCTTCCCCCAGCTGCTCACGCTGCGAGTCGAGATAGGATTTGATTCTGTCCGCCTTTTCAAGATCATTGTTTACCGCGCTCTTTGTATTTTCGCTGTCGCGTTTCCAATTCGCATATGAACTGTTTTGCAGCCTGCTGTTTGCGCTTCTGGTGGTACGACCGGTTGATTCAAACCAGTCATGCATTTCCTTGTCGCTCGAATCCCACTGATATTTATCATTTGCTCTTTTGATTCTTTCGTCTATTGACTCAGGAGCCTCGTATTTCGAATTTACACGCTTTATTCTGTCGTCAATTGTTTCCATTTTATCCTCCGCTTATGAAAGTCCGTAATGCTGACTGAGTATATAAATATCCTCGTCGGTCAGGTTCTTGTTCTGGCTCATCTTCGTTTTTATATAATTCTCGTAGCTTCCGTATTGGTTTTTCAGTGCCGGTCTTACACCAAACTCGTACCGAGTCGGCTGTGCACCTATAAACTCACTGGCTGCCTTTGATTTTGTAGCAGTCTGTTTTCCGCTGCTCCCAGTCGAAGAACCGCTTGACCCGCTCCTGCCTGACGAGGACGATGAAGAGGTTGAATAGCTCTGAGCCTTGAGAGAGTCCATATATTTGTCATGCTCAAACTGCTGTTTTTTGAGATTATAATCCCTTGAGTCCTGCTGCTTGCCGTAGTCAAACTGTTTCTGCCAGTTGCTCTGCGCAAGCGCGTCCTGCTGCTTGCCGTAATCAAACTGCTGCTGCCAGTTGTTCTGTGCAAGCGCATCCTGCTGCTTGCCGTAATCAAACTGCTGCTGCCAGTTATTCTGTGCAAGGGCGTCCTGCTCCTTCTGATAATCAAACTGATTCTGCCAGTTGCGCTGATTGACATAGTCCTGCATATACTGGCGGTTCTGCTCGCTCTGCCAATTCGACTGCTGCTGTGCGGCGTCTGCGCGTCCTGTATAATATTCAAGCTCATACTGCCACTGCGCAAGCTGATTGAGGTAACGGTTGTAATCACTTTCCGAGAGATACTGTGACTGGCTCTGTAGATAATTGAGTGTGTTATAGTAGTCGCTCAGCGTGTCCTGATATTTTTTATAGTCTGAATCGTCGAGGTTCTGCAGGACCTGCATATGCTGTAATTTATCGCTCTTGTCGTCACGATATTTGCTATATGCCCGGTCATACAGTGACGGAATGACATTGTTCAAATCGTTGAGGCTTGACTGGTATGCCTGGTTTCCGGCAGTCGAAGCATAAGAACTGCCGTAACCGCCGGTGAGCGCCGCGGCATTCCCCATAGTGTCCTGCATCGCCATCTTGCCCTGCTGAATATACTGATCCTTATACTGCTGATAGAGCGGATCGGCATTGAAATCATACTGAAAATCCTTGGTGTTTTCATAGTCTTTCAAAAGCCCCTGTATCTGGTCTGCATAGTTGCTCTGATAGTCCCCGGGCTTTGAGTTGTAATGGTTCTTCAGATTCTCCTGCGCCTGCTTAACTTCGTCGGATTCCTCATAGTCCTTCGGCTTGTTGAGCAGCGTTTTTATCGTGCCTATACCGTATCCGACTTGCTTCGCGGCGTTTATTCCCTGCTTTGCCATTCCACCGGCGAGCGCCGCCGCATTTCCGCCCTGCGCCACGGCGTATGACAGTTTGTCCTTTGATATGCCCTGCTGCTTTTTCTGCTTTTCAAGGTCTTTTGTCGTGTATGCCATTTGCTTTTACCTCCTCAGATCAGATAATTTATGTTCAGCGTATATGAAGTCAGATTGTATTTATAGGCTTTCGCTTCAAGATTGAAACACCAGTCAAGCACCACTCTTCCATCCGGAAATACCGACCACCGAACAAGGTTGGTATCGTTCGCCGCACAGATTGTAAATATCCTGCACTGCGGGTGCATATCCTCAGGCAACGTGCATATGGTTTTTCCGCCCGCCGTTATCCCCTGTACATCTCCGACGATATTGACCGAGTTTCCGAGTCTGCGTCCTTTGGGTGTCAGTCCATTCGCGCCCGGAGTTATTCCGTCCGTAAGCTCCAACTCCTGCCAGCCTGTGTCTTTCAGCGGAAAAGTTTGTTCTCCTGCCTGCAGTCCCTTTCTGAGGAGCAGCAGCATGTTGACGTCCATCGTATTGGCGAGTTCCGCAACCTTGCCGAAAGCTATTCCTTTGCCGCCGCGCAGGAAGTCCATCAGCACGAAGCTCGTCGAAAGCTCATAAACATATTCCGCGGAAGCAAGGCTATCGGTAACTTTGAATTTTATCTTATACGAGACATTCTCACTGAGACCGTCAAAGAGGATCGCCTGCACATCATTGCTCATCGCCGTCTCATCAGACCAGGCATCCATCGTATCTGTCTTGTAGCTTGCTTTGCAAACCGCTATATTCTTGCCTGACAACGCCGAGAAGCTATAGTTTACCTTTCCGGCCGCATATGTGCCCTTGTCGTTTTCCGTGCCGTCCTGCGTGCATCTGAAGCATGTTACCTCATTTATCATCGGACTGTCATACTTTTCAACCGATATGCTCGCCGTCTGACTGACTGTTCTGCCTCTGCTGTCTGTCGCCGTGACCGTAAAGTTCAGATCACCCGACAGATAGCAAGTGTAGGTATAAACTCCGCCGGTCTGATTTGACAGAACTGCACCGTTCACGGCAAATCGATAGTTCTTTATCGTTGAGCTGTATGCCCCCTGTGCAGCGGCAGTAATCCTGCATTTTGAATAGTCCTGCACATATATTCCCCATTCGGTCGGAACGCTGCCGTCTATGCGCTCTATTGTCAGTTCCGGCATTGTGGGTTTCACATTGTCCGGAACCGAAAAAGTGACAGTCTTCGTGTTCGTCTCAACGAGCGTCGTCGGGATCAGCCCTAACTTCTTGTATGTTTCAATCTTCAGCGTGCCGGTTCTGCTGCTTCCGCTCGTAATGGCATTAGCCCATTCGAGTGGGAACTCATATGCCGTCATAACTGCATTGTTTGTTGAAAAATACCCGCTCTCGTAGCTGTAATTGCCGCAGGTGAAATACATCTTATGGGTGTATGACTTCCCGTCATTCGCATCCTCGACTTCAACAAGAATATTACCAAGACCATTTATTTTGCTGACACCTACGGTGATATTCTTCGGATATGTTTTGATTGTTGTTATTGCCATTGTTTATTCCCTCCATATAAAGCTAAGATTGCCATTACTCCTGGGCGTGAACTCCCAGTTGCCTATCCTCAGTCGGTTAAGAACTTCGACATCCGTAACATAAAGGCAGCGGTTGGAGATATAGGCTATCTCCGTGCCGTTCTGTGTGAAGCTTAATTTTTCATTTGTCAGCATAGATTTGAACGGACTGTCCGCCTTGCCGAGCTCCATTCCCTCCGCCGTGAAGCGGAAATATGTTCTTATTAGCTCCTGGAACTCTTCGAGTCTGCCGTCAACCTCTGTTGTATAGAGATAATTCTGGTCGAAATTCAGCTGAATTTCTCTTGAAGTCTGTGTAACATAGGACTCGAGTGTTGCATTAAGCTCTGCAATTGACGCCTTCGCGCTAAGCTCTTCGCGCACCGTTGTCATTATGTTGTCATTGTTCTGCTCTATCTCGGTGTGAAATGTCTGATTTATCTCTTCCGCCTGCGCTATGATTTTATCGTTGAGCTCGTTATAATCAATCTTTCTGCCCGCTTCTAATTGCTTAACGGCGTCGCTCGCCAGCTCCACCATTGACCGCGTCTGCTCCACCGTTTTCAGATAAACCGGCGAAAAATTGTCTCCGTCAAGATTGTTGAGAATATACCGAAGCTGTTCGTTAAGTTGATAGAGATAGCTTTGAGTTTTCTGATCTCCGCCAAGATTCGTCGGCAGATTCAGATTTAGCGTCGGCATCAGATTTCACTCCCTTGTTCCGTTACCTTTGCGATGCTGTACAAGATGAACTTGCCCCTGCCCCGCATTCGGATTCTCATGTGGTCGCAGCGCCTGACTATAATCGGAATAGTGATTGTGCGATTGTTTACAGCATCGATGTGCAGCACTTCCTCGTAATCGCCCATAGAGTCATATTGGATCTGCACCCGGAACTGCGCCCCGCGTTCGACGCTCAGGCGAAACTGCAGTTTTGAAATATATTTATTATCGGGGCTTGTCACTCCAATAGGTCCGCTTTCGGCCATCCATTCAACCGGCTTTTCGTCATACGTCTGATCTGTTACGCTGTATCGCGTCGTGCCGTGCATCGTCCACAGGCTGTTTCCAACCGTGAAATACAATTCCCCGTCCAGCGGCGCGAAAGCATCGATTTTCAGCCCGCTCTCCCTATGCCATATTTTTGTGCGCTCATCGTATGTGAACAGGCCGTATTTGCCGTTTTCGTCCGCCATTGACACATAATATTTGTTGTCAATCGCTCCTGCGACGGCGTTTCTGTATGCATTCGCGCCGAAGGACTCCGAAATATTGACCGGGGTTCCGCCGTCATAGGCGCATATGCCGTTTCGGCTCTTGTAGTATAGCGTCTCGTTACATAGCGCAAGGCTCCGTTCGCTGCCGTTCTGCACGCCTCTTATAGACTCGTTCGTAACCTGAAAATTTGAGGGCTTCGAGCCGTAGACCTTGTGGACGCAGTCCTCCTTGAAAAACAGGATATATCCCCGCATCGTAAACGCGCCAGTAAACTTACCGTGCGTTCCGACTGTCACGGCGTAACTGTCGCTCGCCAATCCGAGAAAACAATTCCAGTTAAATGGATCGCCTATTTTGCAGCAATATATCTCGTGCTTGTCGGAAGAACATCCCCAGATGCGGTTTTCGCTCTCGGTAACAAAATCCATGTCCGGCACGGTTCTTTTTACCGTCACCGCTTCCTGCTGACTCGATACTTCATCTATGAATCCGGTCACGATTATGTAATCCTTGCTGACGGCATAGAGTATCATGTTTGTGTTGAACTGTTCGTCTTTGCAGCCGCTTATAGTCACTCCGTCATATTCGGAGAATCCCTCGCCTATTCCGGCCGAAGATATCTTGACGAATGTCGTCGACACCGCATTCCACATCTTTGTTGCAGCGGCATATATCTTGAGCGTATGCGGCTTTGATGAGGTATCGAGCCAGCTGTCGCCGTTTGCCGGCTCTTCCGGCGCCGCAGCCGAAACCGTAGGATTATAATCCTCTCCGGTAACTCGCGTCAGCGTAAATGTCACCGCCGCGGTTGTCGTAAAGGTTTTTTCAAGGCTGCCTACGCCCTCGCTCACTTTCTCGGTGTTGATATATTTTTTGTCCGGCCAGATGAGGACATACGCACCCATGCTCAGCATTTGTTTGCGGCTTTTCTCGACATCGCCGCTGACCTGATCGCCGTTGTAGAACACTTTGCCATTGTCCACCCAACACAGACCGTTGTTCACGCAAAAGCCGTCAAGGCGCGTAAAATCGCGAATTTTTTTCCGCTGCTCTCTCGGCGTCAGGGCAGGATAGCTGTCTGACGAAAGATTCTCTTCGTCGTAAAATTCATTGTCACTTATAACAAGGTCATGGTGATATCCTCCGAACGCGCTCATCATTTCCCTGTTTTTACTGACCGTGTTAAGAATAGGCAGTCTCATCGGTTCACCTCGTAAATATTCCGCCCGCCGGAGCCGCGTGCGTTCTGCTGTAATATCCCCAGTAGCCCTCGTATGCCTCGTTGAAAGCCATTGCCGAATTGTTGTACCGGTCGTATTCGGCGTTGAAAAAGTCAATTTTTGACATCAGCCAAAGAACATATAGGTTGCTGTAAGGCTCCGGCACAAGCAGTTCTGTGTTCGTGTCTGTGTCTTCATTATAGCCTTCAAACACCGTTGATTTCTCCCCGCTCTTCGCGTCTATCAGCTCTTTTACTATCTTCCCGTCAAGCTCGGAAAGCCACATTATTTTCTGTTCGTCCGAATACTGATTGGGCTTTAGCTCATCGGTCTGTCTTATTGCTTCGCATATTTTCATATAAACCTCCTGAAAGTAAAAGAGGGCGCAAAATGCGCCCTCTCGGTGTGTCTTTATCTCTCTTTGATATACTGCTCTACCAGCTTCTCAAGGCGCTGCTCCGCCAGCTGCTTCTGTCTGTCGGAATTGCGTATAACCTCTGCGACGCAGGCGGGCACTTCGACTTCTACGCCACGCTGGATCTGAAAATTCCTGCCGTTGACCGAAACAAACAGATCATCTTTGTATGCACCGTCGTCCTTAAAGAGAAAGATTTTCTCCGTGGGTTCTTTCTGCTCCTCGGGCGCAGCAGCCTCTTCGGTGGTTGTGGTCTCTTCGGGGGTTGCGTTCTCCTCGGGTGCAGCCGTCTCTTCGGGGGTTGCGTTCTCCTCGGGTGCAGCCGTCTCTTTGAGGATTGCGTTCTCCTCGGGTGTTGCAGTTTTTGTTCTTGCCATAAATATCTCCTTTCGGGCTCAGAGAGCAAAATGCCCTCTGAGCTTTTATCAGTTAGCTTTCGCAGTGGCCGAATACGCGGAGCAGGACTCGATACGCACCATGTACTCCTCAACCAGGCGCTTTGCGACCTCGGTCGCTTTCCAGCCGCAGGACGAACGCTGATTGAGCGGATCGTCGCCATAGCCGAGCTGCTTGACGATATGCTGCAGACCGCCGCCCTCGATCTCCGTCAGACCGTAAGCGTGAGCGCCGAGGATAAGCGTGGCGAAAACCGCCAGACCGGACGGGCAGCCGGTGCCGGTCCATATCTTTGCCTCCGTGGACTTGACGAATCTGACATTGCCGATCTTGCCGATTTCCCCGTTGTAGATATCGTCGGGCTTAGCGTACTTATGTACGTCAATCCACTCCTCGCAGCGCATAAGGTCATATGCTGCATACGGATGGATAATACCCACGAACGAATCCCCGATCGGGTCTGCATTCATGCTCTCCAGCTGAGCCGCCGCACGGTATATGAGGTCAACATTGATCTTTGCCGTCGCGTCGAGTCCCGCTCTGCTCGTTACTGCTGTTTCTGCGCCGCTTGCAACCTTGGGCGCGTAAATAACGTTTGTGCCGCCGGCAAGCTCTTCTCTTATGACGGTATCGAGAGTGCGTCCTGCCTGCGAGCCGAGAAGCTTCGTTGCCTGCAGAACATTGTTGTCGATAGCCGTCATGTCGAGCATATCCGAAAGCTGTATCCAGCCGCCGTACTGTTTGACAGTAGCGGTGATTGTGCTCACATTAAGCGCCTGTCCATCGGGCGTGACGCCTTCCGTCAGTGCCGTGGTTGCTTTTGCAAGCGGCGAATACTTACGCATTTCGATAGTCTTGCCGGAGCCTTTGGGAATAGGATACTTGTCTCCGAACTGGTTGTGTACGAGCTTAGGCTCTGCGTTGTCAAGCAGCCTCTTCTCGTAGTAGGTTTTCATCTCGGCGGACAGATTGTTACCGCTTGCCGCCGAAGTAGTTGCGTTTACGACCGTAGCAAAAAGCTGCAGGTCGAATATGACATAATTGTTCATTTTCTTTATCTCCTTTTCTTAGTGCAAGGAGATCAGAAAGTAATTCTTTCTCCCCTTGCCACTCTGCGTTCGATTTCTTCTCGCTGAGCCTTTGTCAGTTTGTTAACATCCGTCTGGGAATTAACTGCACCTTGTGAAGTTACACCGTTTTCAACCGGTCTTTTGCTGTTTGCCGCAACAGAATCGGCGACTCGCTTTGCCGCCGTCTGCGCCGCATACTGCATCGCGCCTCCGAGAATCTCGTCTCGGTGAATGACTTCATAGGCCGTTCTGACATCGACATTGTTTCTGAGCAAACTGAAGAACTGAGGATCTTCTATCTCCGTGTCGAGATTGAAATTCGGATAGATTTCTTTGAGACTTTCCGCCTGGTTCTTCCAATTGGTGATGTCTCGGTTTATTCTGTCCTGCTCATCACGACGAGACTCGTTCCGTCTGAGCTGAAGAACCTCGCGTTCAAGCTTCTTCATCTCCTTGAGCTGTTCAACGGTTATGCCCTTTTCCATAGCCTCTTCTCTGTATGATTCATCATCATTTTCCAAAGCCTTGACTATGCCGTCAATGTCGTTCGCTTTTATCCCGTACTTCTGCGCGAGAATCTCAAAGACCGGCGTACTCTTCTGCAGCTGCTCCTGAAGTGTGCGTGTTTCCTTGAATCTGCCGTTGATAATGTTCTGCACTCGGCGGCTGAACGCGTCCTTGTAATCGCCTTTTATCAGCTTTTCAAACTCCGCGTCCTGATTTTCGACCGTCGATGCCGTAACATTGATCTCGCTTTCCGGCTGTGCAGCGGCGTCCTGCGTTTCAATCGCCCGTGTCTGCTCCCCGGCGTCGGAAGCCGTGCCGCCGATACGCCCGCTCCGTCTCCTCCGCCCTCGCCGAACAGTGTGAGCGAAAAAGCCTTTGTTGTGTCTGTGAACATAAAAATTAACCTCCATCGTCTTTCCGAAGTGTCTTTGTGATTATATTATAGCGAGTTAATTTTCGTTTTTCTCCCCGCCTCTGATGATAAATCGTCGTCAACTATGAAAGTCACATTTGCCGGATAGCTGTCCGCGATAAGCCTCGCGCCCGTGCAGAAGAAACTATATATTCCCGCTGCCTTTGCTTTAGTATGCTTATATGCCTTAATTGCCAGCAAAAGCTTTCCGGCGCTTTTCTCCGAGGTAAAGAGTTCGAGGTCTCCCGCAGATTCCATCTCCGCGAACATCATTGCGGCGGTCTGGCCGAGTGTCGAAATGCCGGCACATACTATGTCCTGCCCGCTCGGCGCATATCCCGAATGTCCCGAAATGCTTATTTTCATTTCTCTGCCCGCTCGGCGAACTTTTATTGTTGTCATAACATTACCTCGGTTCCGCAGCCGAAGCCGCTTTTTCTCTCGCATTCTCGGCCGTTGCGTGTTCGTCTGCGCGCGTCTCGCCAAGCGAGTTGCTCTTGAGCTCGCCGTCTCCGGAGCCTACGCTCGCCACCGGAACTCCACCCGAAAAAGATGCCGCCATCTGACTACCTATCGTTGTTCCGTTTTGTGCGTCAACTATCTGCGCCATCTGCATGAGCTGCTGCTGCATGGTCTTGAGCTGTTCATACAGCGTACCGTTCTGCGATATTTTCCGCACGACGGAGTCCTTGCCCTCGAAGTCCATCATGTCGATGCAGGCGAGCGCCTGATCCGTCATTTCCGGATTGAAGAATCCGCTGTTATAGAACTGCAGTGCCAACTCGTTGTGAGAAAGCCTTGAAAAAGGATTGTTTCGTTGCGCCCTGACCTTGATATCGAAAATCGGCATTCGTCCGCTCATATCAATGCCGAACTCTGTGCGCTCGCCCTCGGGCTGTATGGCGCGGTTGTCGTAGCTAACAAATTCCTGCTCTCCGCTTTTTCCCGTTATGCGGAAACTGCGCGGCGCGTCGTAAAATTGCCTTATCAGCTCGATGCACAGATAGAGCACTTCCTCATAGCTGTCATATGAGGTCTGAATCATATCTCTCGACAGCTTGCTTCCGGCCTCCTGCAGCGCCGCTATCGCCGAAGCGGCGGTAACTCCGCTCGTGGTGCTTCCCTGTGAAAAATCACGGTTTCCGCTCGTTTCCTTGAGTTCGTCTATTTTGTTCGTGCGCAGCGCCACATAAATATCATTGAGCGGCGTCATAGTGATTTCTTTTATGCTGTCCTCCCCGAGTCTGCCGTCCACATGCACAAAAGGATTCGAGACATCAAGAAATTCTTTCTCGTTGATTTTCCCGCTCGTAGCATTGATGAAGAAACGGCGGCGAGAGGCGGCAACGGCCGACTGCATAAACGCCTGGTCATATTTGTCTATCTGCATCTGCGGGTCTTTCATAATGTCCAAATATCCAAAGCCCACAAGCGAGCCTTCCTCTGGGAAGAGTGTATCAAACACGAACGGATATTTGCCGTGATTATAGAACCCGCTCTCGGCATACTGAGGATCGTTTTCGGAGGCAAAGAGCACTTCGCCGTTGCAGAATTTGCAATAATGCAGCACTGTTCTGCTGCCAACCAGTCTCTTATAGTACCAGTCAACCACAACGCTCTTATCCGATGTGTCTATGTTGTCGTCATAGATATACTGGCTTGTTTCTATCGTCTTGCCGCCGAGCTTGCCTTTCAGCTGCGGATATTCCTGCGAGAGCACATCGTTGTCGCGCAGGCACACATGGAAGATGTTGCGGCTGTCCTGTATGTTCTCTATGCCGGGCTCCCAGAAGAGATTCAGCAGGTCGATTTTCTTGATCTCGATGTCTCCCAAGCCGTTGTACTTCTGCGGATTCCAGAACACGCCCTCGCAGGCTGAACCTTGCTTGAGCTTGTACCACCATTTAGCGGAGTACGTCTTTTTGTAACCGTTTTGCTCGATGATAACGGGCAGAATTTCCGAGAGCTGTTCTGCAGAAGCATTGTCGCTCTGCTCTCTCGGCAGCACGGAAGCCGACGGATAGTTGTCCATAGCGTCCGCGTGCTTATTTGCCAGTGAGTTAAACAGCCAAGCCGAAGTGGGCTCGGGCTCTTTGTTTGCGCCTTTCGCCTGGTTTTTTCTGATAGTCTCCCAGTGCCGCAGCTTCCACCACTGCTCATTTTCGATTATCCTGTTCTCGAGATTTGCCTTGCCGTCTTTGTATTTTCGCAAGGTTTCCTCTGCCAGGGCGATTGACTCCTCCGTGATTGGGTCCTGCTCTGACCCGCTCTCGGGTTCATATTTCACAATATCAGTGTCATTCACTGTTTCTGCCTGTCTATCCTCTTGCACAGGATTTCCAAGCTCTTGCCGCAATGCCTCCGTTCGTGCGGCAATATCCCGCTCCGGGTTTCTTGAGGTCTGCTCCTGCTGCTGTTGGTCGCGCATTTCCGCCCTGCGGCGCTTGATATCTTCTATCGGGTTTCTGCTGTTTGCCATTGTTCTGCCTCCTATAGTCTGTAAAAGCTGTATTTGTCCGGCTTTTCTCTGAGTTCCAGCGGATCATCCGGCACTTTTGCCGGGGCTTTGCGAGGCTCCGGACTTATCGGGTTCTCCATCAGCACATATCGGCACTCATCATAGATGTGATCCTCCTGCGATGTGTCGATATCCTCAACATATTTCTCGTCATAGACGATATCGGGAATAGTGCGGATAAAGTGCCGGCATGTCGAAAACACTTGAAATTTCGGGTTGCCCTCCGAATCGAACGCCAGGCGGTAATGATACTGCATCTTTCCGGCGATTCTCGTGTTGTCGCCGGGGGAGAATACTATGAAGTTCGGGGATTTTTCCATCATTCGCGCTACGCTCTCGCCGCGGCTCTCGTCGAAAATTGACGGGTCTGCTATGCCGATAATGTTCTTTCCCTTGAGGTTGATATCCTCCTGCTCGACGCGCCGAATCTCTGCCGCAATCGTGACCGGGTCTTGCCGCACTCCCTCGTTCGGCGTGCCCGTACATCCGTACAGTTCAGCAATGCGGTATATTTTGCCGTGCGTGTCCACCGCATACCAGCCTACGGAATATGGTTTCGTGTAGCCGAAGTCAAAGCCTCTGTAAATCTGCCAGTATTCCGGGATTTTGAACGGCTCCACGACATGCGTCCACCGTTGGTCTTTATAATGCTCGGGATCGTTGCGCCACTCCGTAAACACTTGCCCCGAAAAGCTGTCCCAGTCGCCGTATAGCAGCGCTTTTCTCTCCGCCTCCGGCATGGCAGCAAGCTTCATGATGTATTCAGGGTCGTTGTGTAAAAGCTCCTGATTGTCAAAAACCGTCGCCGGAACAAATATCCGCTTCCTGCTGCCCTCTATAATTTTCCCTTCCGGCGTCACCACATTGAACTTTTCCGTTATCGGCGTCATTGGCGGCGCTGCAGTGACAAACCGGGACTTTACCCAGCCGTGTCCTATACCGCCGGGGTTGGTCGTCGCCCGCATATAAACCCTCGTACCGGGTCCTCCCGGGCGGTTTCGCGAGAACATATAGCTGTATTCGTCCCACGTGAAGTGTGTTAACTCGTCAAATGCAATGAAATCATAGTGTTTGCCCTGGTATTTCAACCTGTCCTTCGTGTATTGCATCGAGCCGAAATAGATCATAGACCCGCTCGGGAAGCTCCATCGGTGTTTGCTCTCGTTGTATTTTGCGCCGCGTATCGCCCGCGGATAAAGCATTTCAGATCGCTCTACAAGCTCGGACAGCTGCGGATATGTTTTTCGCAGTATCAGTCCGCGGTAATACGGAATATGCACCTGCCGCAGGGCTTCAATCAGCAGCGCGTCGCTCTTCCCTCCGCCCGCCGCGCCGCCGTATAGCACTTCATACTCCGGGCGCTCCATAAACCTCTTCTGTTTTTCCTGAGGTTCCCAGATTTTCATTCTTCCGCAGCCTCCTCAAGCACTGCCGGAATCTCGATAATGCCGTATTCTTCCTCATCTGTCGGCATACCTGCGGCTGCTTTTGCCTTTTCGAGGTCAAGCCGTTCCCGCGTATACTGCATATTTGCCCGCTCCACGGTGTTTGGCTTGCCGTAAACATCGCGCAGAATCTCCATCAGATCTTTCATTGCAGCCGTCATTTGCCGCAAATATTTAGTGTCGAGTTTTTGCAGGCAATATTCCTCGACTTCCGCTTCGTCCTCATCGTCTTCGCTCGGCACAATTTTGACAATTGTCTGCCTGACTGTTGCCGTATCGTTCAAAGAATCATCTATAAGGCGCACCAATTTGTCCGCACAGACGCCGATTTTCGCCAGTTCGCAGGCTTTTTTTCGGCTGATTTTCTCCATTGTTTTTTTTTCAACTTTTTTTCTGAATTTTTTCCGCAGCCCGCTCCACCCCTCCGAAGCGCACTTTTTTCCAAGCGACGAGACCGACACTCCGTACTTTTCTGCGAGCTCGCGCTGGCTTATATTCGTCGATATGTATTCCTGCTTGATGGCATCCCAGTCCACGCTCGGAAGCCTCCTTTCTTCTTACAATTTTATCAATTTGCATTCCGTTTTTCTCCCCGCCATATTAGCCCATGATGAATAGAAATAAGCCGGGCAGGGAATTTTCCTCTGCCCGGTCATTTATGCATTTTCAAAATTATTCGTACTTGCTGTTAAGTATTTTTTTCAATGGGCAATCGCAGCGGTAAAGATAGCAGTTGCTACGCTGCCATGCCTTCCGCTGTTGCGCATCCTCAAATACAAGGAGAACTTTTCCTTTTTCCGTCAATCCCTCGCAGGTTATTGTCGTTTTGCTGTCGGACAGGTAAAACGGACAGACAGCAAGCGCACCTGCAGCAGTGTTCGCCATCAGCCCGCTCTCCTTTTTCTGTTTTTCCGTCCGCCATAAAGTATGTAGTCGCTGTCGCCCCGGAACATTCTTATTTCCATGTGATAGCAGCTGTCCCACTCGCAGTATGTCGGAATTACCTCAGCCACGACATAGCCGGGATAAAGCTGTTCGAAAAGCTGTCTGTGCTCGCAGTCTGCTACAAGCTCGTCCAACTTCTTGCGGCTGATGTGGCTATCGTTTCTGCGCGGCTGAGGATCCACAAGATTTTTCGACCTTGTCCAACGCCTATGCATAATAGGGTCTTTGATTATGTATTTTCCCATGTCGGCTATGCCGATTTCGAGGAATTGCAGACGCTTTGTGTTCGCTCTGCCGAGTCCCCACGCCCTTTCTATCTCGTCTCTGTCAACTCCGCCGCTCATTACAATGTGATGATGCACGTTCCCGCTCTTTTCGCCAAACTCTATGACGGATATGTATTTCACTTCGCCCGCTCCCGCTTTTTTATAGAGTCTTTTGACCCTGCGCAGGAAGTTTTGAAAATTCCTCTGCGCTTCTTCCGGCGTTTTGGGTCTTGTATCATCGGAATAGTCGAGACCTATCGCAAGATCGCGATCAGTAAAGTTCGCATGCAGCAGCTGAACGAGCTTACGCTCCGCATACTTTGCGTTCAAAAGTTTCTGCGTCTCGCTCGATTCTCTGTATTTCTTTCCCCTGCCCTTTGCCCTGGCATGCGGCTGTTCCGTCACGGGGTATAAATATATCTCTAAAAAGTCCTTGCAATAGAATTTTGTCTCTCTGATTTTTGCGCGCATCTTTTTCTTTCTCCTCCGTAGTCGGTTTGATAAGACAGCATACAAGCCCTTGAAGCGCCCTTACGGACGCCTCACCTTTTCCCCGGCGCGGGGGTCTGACTTGTTTATTTCTCCATAGATTCGCACCAACACATGGTGCACATGTCTCCGGTCATACTCAGGCATCTTGTGCCGTAAACTTCCATTCTGCACACCTCCGGAAGTCCGTCATCACCTATACGCGCATTCGGAAATTTTTCCAAAAAATCTTGTGCGTAAGTTTTTTTCGGGTGCTTGTCGCTCCACTTTTGGAGTCTTGAAATGGCACTTTTTATTATCTCTGAATTGCGCTCCTCGTCGCATATGTCCTCCAATGGACATTCATCGCATGGGTTGACACCGTCATGTTGTGAATCACACAGTCGCTTTCTTTCGAGCAAAAAGTCTATTGTTTTATTGCAATCCATACAGCTGATCTCCTTCTAAAAGCTCCGGGTTATCGTAGATATTACCGATGACCTCTATATCATGGTCGTAAAAGTTATCCATAACATAGCAAATACTGTTGCCATAAACTTGAAAACAGGATTCATCAAAAGCAACTTGATAAGGCTCCTCTTCGCCTTTCAACAAAACAATATCGCCCTCGAAAATTTTAGTGCCGTTTTTGTCTGCCAAACCTGTGTACTGTCCTACGGTTTCAGGGTGTACATCGACATAATTTCTGCACAATTCTTCGTTCCCAAATTCAACTATGTATGCATATTTTTTGTCGCAGCCCCTCACAAGGTTTCCATATACCCACTCGCCGTTATCTGTTCGCTTGCCGCGAAAAAGTATCTCACGCATTGTTATCGCCTCCGTCCTGCGTGCGATTCCATGCTTCCGCTGCGAACTGCGGGCGCGCATATCTGTCCGTTGCAAGAAAACATTTTTGACACTCCACATAAAATGTTCTTTGCCCCAGAAGCTTTGCTCTGCCTCCGCAGCATGGGCAGCTTTTAAGTTTCATCTCTTTATCCATCATCATTTATTTCTCCCGGCGGGCACATAACACCAACTTTGCGGCGGCCGTTCGAGCCCAAACTCACTAAGTCTTTTTGGATCATCGTAAATAACAAGGTCAGATATATTCCAGCCGAATCCTACCTTGCCGTTTCCAAGATAACTTATAATTTGTTTATCCGTAAGGCAAAGAAGAGGAACTTCTATTTCCGATATTTCTTGCGCACCGAGATATTCAAAAGCAATTGGGAAAATAGCGTTACACACAAATTCCCCAATAACTCTACCGCAAAAGGAAAGTTGCCCTTTCTCTGCATCACTTCCACCTTTGGTGCAGTAGATATAACACTTAAACGGTGTCTTGATTTTTGGTTCGTTCTTTCGAAGTTCGACTTTTTTCTTTCCGCTTGCTATCAGTTCGCAATATCGTGGTCTGATACTCAGCAAAATTGACTTTGTCATAACTCCCCTCCGCCGTTGCAGGAATACTCTTTAAGCGCAGCCGCAGCCTGCGACATAAGGTATTCAATGCACTCAAAATCTCCGCTTGGGTCATTTAACGGACACTCTGAGCAAGAACCGGGTGCACCCGCTCCGCAGAGTTCCGTCGCCTGGATCAGCTGCTCAAGGGTCATATTCATCGTTGTGTTCATTTGCAGGACCTCCGTCACTCAATCGTCGGTAACTCCGGCAGCGGCATCCAATAAGTCACCTGTGGATCATCCCAATCCGGATAAGCCTCAAAAAACCAACCCTCGCCGGCGTAAAATGTCGCGAGTTCACGGGCATTGTCCAACACTATATGCTCTCGCGGTCTGCCGTTTGCGAGAACCAATACCTCCTGCTCGTCTTCGGGCAGCCTGTCGTTGACGCTGATCCACGGTGATGCGGTCAGCTCTTCAAGCCGTTCCCTCGCGGCGCAGATAATCGCGCAGCCGTGGATTCCGCAATCGTACTCATATTCGCAGCCAAGACAGGCGATAGATCCGGTCTGCACCGACAGCCTCCGCAGCGCCTCTATAAGGATTTTATCGTCATTCATTTTCATTCTCCTTTCAGCAATTCATGTTCGCCGCTCTGCAGCTGAAGCTCGGTCTCGGACATTTCATATCCCAGCTCACAAAGAAACTCATAAATTCTGTCAAGGCTTTGGTTCCCTCTGTATTTCGGTGCTGATTTAGCGTTGTTTGATGCATACCACCCGGCGGTATAGTAGCCGTTGTTCTCATCGTCTCCGGCAAGCGCATACGCGACGACTATCGGAGCACGCTTGTCCTCGGCGATAAACTGGCGCCATTTCGGCGCATCCACATAATGCTCTTTTTCGTCTGCTCCGATCTCGGAATTGATATATGCTCTGTCATATGTACAATAGTCCGTTATCTCGCAACCCGCAAACATCACAAGCCACTTGATGATTGTTTCTTTATGTTTTTCGACTGCGGTAAAGTTCTTGACAAAGTTTACGCGGCACTCATACGCCGTTTTTGTCAGGCGCATTAATTCGCGGTTGGCGCTGTCTATACGCAGCTCGCATTCCGATTTTTCTTCTTTCTTTTTTGATGCTTTGGCTTTCTTCCGCATAAGGTACACCGTGCCATAGGATATTTCCCAAAAAAGTTCCTCTTTGTTTTTGGGCTTTTTAAAAGTTCCTTCTTTCCAGTCTGCAATCTCACACCGTTCAATCCAGTCATAGGCGGAGCTGTAGATTTGGTTTTTTACGGCTTTTGCGCCGATTGCCTTTAGCTCAGCTTTGACAAGTGGCGTTTTCTCGGCTTCAATCTGCCGCCTCTTCGCGCGAGTAAGGCTGAACTCAAACTCGCGTGTTCCGACAACTTTCAGCAGCTCGCGGCGCTCTTTTTCGTCTTTTATGTCCGCTATCTGCACATAGTTCTCGAGCGTTCCGCCGCGCTCCACCGCCTGCTGCATCTGCTCTGTCGGCAAAGTCGCTATCTTCAAGCGCTTGCGCACGGTTGTTTCGGCGAAGCCGGTCTTTTCGACAATCTCGGCAACCGGCACGCCGAGGTTAAACATCATCTCATACCCTGTGCCTGCTCGTAGACCGTCAAATCAGATCGCTGCATATTTTCAAGCAGCATCGTAGACAGCTGCGTTTTATAGTCCATATCAACCACGGCGCAGGGAACCTCAGTCAGTCCCGCCTGCTTTGCGGCCGCGAGTCGTCTGTGCCCGATGATAACGGTATACATGCCGTTTTCGGCCGGAACGACCGTCAGGTTCTGCAGGATACCGCGCGCTTTGATGGATTCCGCCAGCTCCGCGACATCGCCGATGTTCTTTCGCGGGTTGTCCGGGTGTTCTTTAAGTTTCGTTACATCGATGTTAGTTATCATGATTTTTTCTCCTTTATAACCGGTTTCAGCAATTTAATAACCTCATCTGACAGGCTGCAAAATTCGTCTTTGTCTATGCCGACAATGATGAGTGTTCCGACAAAATCGCAGCCGCAAAGTCTGCAGTTGTGCGGCAGTCCTAACAGCTTGCCTTCTTCGTTGCAGATAATGACGACGTCCGTCGATATCGTGACGGTTTCGATATAACCGCCAACCGTTCTCTGTAGGTTCTCCAGCGTGTTTGATATCCACACCACTCTTGCAGGTTTTCCCGGGTCTTTTACTATGACCTTAATCTTTTTCTGCATGGCGTTTTGCCTCCTTTCTGTCAAGTATTTTTGATTTCAGCCTGTCCTCGAACGCGATAAACCTATCTTCTCTGCAAAAGCCGTAAAGCAGTAGTAATATACCGATGATTTCTATCGTTGTCCGTATTGCAAAATTCAAGGCCATAGTTCAGCCCTCCTTCTTTCTATATATCGGTCGCATATGCTATTATCACGGTCAAAGCCGTTAACCACCCCAGCACCGCCTGTAAACGTGCATATTTTAAGTTCTTAGGATTATCATCCAATTCCGGTATAATAAGCCCAATTAAATTTGTAAGCATACAATAGCTTGAACCAATTATCGGTATAAGAAATAGCTTATTCATTCCCCTGCCTCCTCGAAAACCCTGTGTCCGCCGATGGTGCAGACATATGTCTGCGACTCATGCCATTCGCTGCTCACAAGCGCCGGCGCGTAGAAATATAGAATCTCGGCGTCGGTTGCTACTTCGCCGCTGTCAAAAACCGCGCTGACCGCGCGCTTCACTTCCTCGTTCGGTTCGGGTCTTTTTTCGGTATATCCGAAGCTCTTGACGATTTCCGTGGGGCGTTCGTGTTCCGATTTGCAGGCGTCGAGAATGCATTGTGCCACCGCCATTTTGCCTATGTAAGGCTCTGCACCCGCCTCGGCCATTACGACGATCTCCACTATCGCCCGCTCTTCTTCTGAGAGCTCGTAGCACGCCTTTGTTTTCTCTTCGCAGGTCATGATCGGCTCCGCCGCAGGCGGCTCGGAATCCACTCTGTATGCGGTTGCGGCTGCATCAGCGCGTGCCGGCACGGCGGCAAGTGCATAGATCAGACACAGCGCAAGAATCGCGAACACTATTAATACTTCCCTGTTCATATCATTCACCTTTCAGCAAAAGCTTATTTCATCGGCAACAACCTCGATAGCTGTTCTGTTGTTGCCGTTTTTGTCTGTATACTGTCTGCTCTGCAGAGCACCACGCACGGCTATCATATCTCCCTTGTTGAAATGATCCGCAACGAACACAGCGGTCGAACGCCAGGCGACGATATCAAAAAAATCCGTCTGTTTTTCTCCGCCCGAGGAAGTGAAGCGACGGTCAACCGCTATCCTGAAAGCCGTGACCGCCGTTCCGTTTTCGGTGCTTCTGCACTCCGGCGTCCTGGTAAGTCTCCCCATGAGAACCACTGAATTCATCATTCGAACGCCTCCTTATTAAATGTAATTCTTATAAAAATTCGCGATAAAGTCCTCGATTGTCCAGCCATGCTCTTCCATAGCCTTACGCTGACCGTATTCATGCAGTGCTTGCATCTTCTCGCGGTTGTTGTGCACACCCTCTTTGTTGTCCCTGTGGCAGTAGGGACACAGCTGAACCGTCAGCTTGTACTTCTCACTCTTCTTGCGCAGTGCTCCACCGAAAATATGATGCTTCTCGGTATCGCAATACTGATGGCACAAAAAACACTCTGTATACATTTATTTATCCTCCTTAATTTCCCGTGTATCGGGATAATCCCTGTCGCTCGTAATAATTTCCGATTCGCTTCTGCAGCGGTCGGCTTATCTTTTCTGTATAGATATTGACCGCAGCAAGACCGTTTTCCTCGCTGATGCTCTCCTCCGGGGTCTTAATCATCCACTTTTTCGGCATTCCCTCGTCGAACAGCAGCTCCACAGTCCAATTCCCGGATACCGATTTTGAAACAATCTTCTGCAAAGACGTCCCCTCCCTTTCTTTAAATTCTTTGACGAGCTGGCGCAGTTCCGGCCGAAACCGTTCTATCATCAGCATGTCAAAAAAGAATCTGTCTTCGTCTGAAAGTGCCATTATTTCATTCTGCGCCTTCTGAAACGCTATGTATTCCGCGTGTATTTCCGGATCCTTGAGATTTGTTATATAGCCGTATGGGTTGTCGTGCATAAATTTCCCGTCTTCTATCTCAAACACTCCGCGCATGATTTCCGGATTCTTCGTTATGGGATTCAGTTTCATCTGCGTTTCCCCTTTCGTGGCTTATAGTAGGCGCAATAATCGTCGCTCGCCGGAGTTTCTCTGAATCTGTCTTTTTCGATGCTGTAGTTGCACAGAGTATTGCTCCAGTCTGCCATCGGAGTGCTGCCGCCGAACACATGTCTGTATTCGCACGATTTACATATTTTGCTAATTTTTCCGTCTGTTGAAAACATATCTTGTCCTTCTCTGTCGGTCTGCCGTGCCCCGGGGAAATTGGAGGATTGTAGAAAAATGAATTGTGCCCTAATACGTTTCAGAAAGGTGTGATAAAAACAAGATCAATATGCGGGATTCTCCCCGGAACACGGCAGGCCGACAGCAAAAAAATATTCAATTAGTATTCTCCGAACACTGCCATATCAACGACATTCTTTGCTGCGTTTGTTATCACGGCGCGGACAAAGTGTTCAAATTCCGTGTGCTGCATTATGCCGCCGTGCTCGTTGTATTCAACCAGCGCTTTCGGCCTGATATCATAGCACCATTCTTTTTCGCGGATGTATGCGGTGCCGATCGGCCGCGCCTGCTTCTGCAGTCCGTTATAGATAAAATCTTTAGGTCGTCCGAGATACCTCGCGGCCATCTCAACCGGCACGCTGCCTTCAATCGTGAGGATTTCTTCTTTTGTAGGCTTTGGTTTCAAAACTCGCGGCATTTTATGTACCTCTCTTCAAAAAACATATTAAAACAGTTCGCCGATCTGGCAGTTATACGCCGCTGCTATTATCGGCAGCATTTCCGCTCGCGGACTGCTGTCACCCGTCTCCCACATCGATACCGCAGACTGCCCCACGCCTATTTTCTCTGATGCCTGCTTCTGCGTGAGTCCTGCCGCCTCGCGCATATTTTTAAGGTTCTTCAGCTTCATGTCGATCATCTCCAAAACAAAAATATCAAGTAGCTTGATTAAATCATATATCAAGTCACTTGATATGTCAATAGTTTTCTTCAATTTTCTTGATATTTACTTGATATTTGTTGATAATATCAGTATTATTGATATTGATAGGAGTGATTAGGATGAAAAATAGAATTAAGGAATTACGCAGCGAACGCAGAGTCACACAAGCTACACTTGCCAAATATCTTGGCGTGGCGCAGAACACCTTGTCATATTGGGAAAATGAGACCTATGATATCGACACTGGCAGTCTTCAGAAGATTGCCGACTATTTCGGAGTAACGACCGACTATGTTCTTTGTCGCGATTCGGCACCTGTCTCCCAACCAACAACCGACAGGACTGTTTCTGATGAGGATATCATGTTTGCTCTTTTTGACGGTGACAAAGATATAACCCCGGAAATGTTCGACGAAGTCAAACAGTTCGCGAGGTTTGTCAGAGAAAGACACAAAAAATAAATCGGAGGTTATGTTATGTGGTGGATAACTTTAATAATTGCGGCTGTTCTTTTCATAGCATTTTCCGCATTTCTCAAACTGTCTTATGTGAAAAGCTACAGCGGTCCGATGGGTGAACTATCTTTATCAATCGCAAAAAGCTATGCTACATTCTCGCCGCTTTTTAAGTTCAGTCCAAATTTTCTTGACATAATATTATCTCTGCTGTATAAGCTAATCCTTTTTATAATTGCCGCACTGTGTGTACATTTTTTTGATACGATACTCATTCCAAGCATATTGTATGGAATCTATCTCGGGACAACCATTTTTGTGACAATCGCACGTCGCATTCAAGAAAAGCAACTTTGTTACGCTGACTTAGATCTCCGCGATCCGGAATCAACGCACAACATTATGAGGTTTTACGAATACTTTAATCCTATAAAAAGAGCTTTTCTCACATTGCCCGTCTATCATTTCATATTAACCGTACTGCTTATAGTTACATATTTACTCAATAAATAAAAACAAAATACAAAAGGGTGTTTATATGGATTACGAATATGCTTTAGCTTGTGCCATCGTGCCATTGGTTTTATATTGCCTTCCACTTTGCCTTTATCGGTATCTCATCCGCGGATATCCGCTTTCCAAAAAGTATGCAATTATAACTGCGCTCATTTACGGATTTGTATTCTCTCTTGTTTTCAGTTTGATAATGTCTGCCATTACCGGCATAACCGTTACCCCAGCTTCTACTTCATTTACTGCATTTTACGGCTTAGTTTCATATTTTCTGCTGACACGCGGCGGTTCACATAAACAACCTGAGAACAACCAAGGCTCGACTGTGGATCCGGACGAAGCAAAGAAAGATGTTTCCGCTTCGGTCGTTGAAGATGCGGAACGCGCCGAAGAATGCCCGCAGGAAGATAATAAGTCCTCTGTTACTCAGGAAGAAAACAATACCGCAGACCCGCTCCCGGAGAAATCGCGCACTTTCGAGAAAGAGGACAAGCCCGCCGCCGAAGAGCACAAAACGCTCACATTAAAAGCATCCTCGAGTGATAAAGAAAAAGTTTTGTTAAACATAAAGGTTCCGTCCGCAAAAGTATTGAGAATTTTAAACATAGCTATCATCATTGTTCTCACCGTCGCCGTTATCGCTCTGTCGATTGCTTTTCCGCGTGCTTTGAAAAAGGTAAATAAAGCCGCATACGACCGCGGATATAACGACGGTTACAATATCGGCTACGCCCAGGGCGAATACCATCAAAAATATTTTGGCACGAGCCAAAGCTACCAAAGCGACAGCAATATTCAATCTACCGACGAAGAACACAGCGAAACAATTGATGAAAGAATTGCGCGAGTACAGCGCGAATATGGCAATTAGCTGTTTCGGAAAGGCGAAAAATGACAATCCTTGAAGATTTATATAGCATTGCAGAAGATGAAGAAATCGAGATATATGCTTTTGACCTGCCCTTTGTTGGATCCCTGTCCACCATGGAAACAAACGGTACTTGCTGCATCGGCATAGATCCGTTTGCGATCGATTCACACGAAGAAGAGACTGTTCGGCTCGCACATGAACTCGGGCATTGCATAACCGGAAGTTTTTACAATGTTTACGCCGTCTGCGATTTGAGAGCAAAACATGAGCGCAGAGCGGACAAATGGGCAATAAAAAAACTCGTCCCGAAAGACGAGTTAAGATGTGCAGTTGAGGCAGGATTTATCGAAACATGGGAGTTGTCGGAATATTTTGACCTGCCCGAACCGTTCATTAGAAAAGCTGTAACATTCTACAAGGAACAGGCACGAGTCTGAAAGGAGGCTCACAATGAAAAATCCAAACGGATATGGAACGATCCGCAAACTCAGCGGAAATCGGCGCAAGCCCTGGGCTGTTCTTACTCCGCAGAGCAGCTCCGAATATTCCCTTGACAAGCAGCGCAAGCTCATCGGATGCTACGCGACCCGGGCGGAAGCAATGGCTGCACTCGGCGCTTGGCATAAGACTCCGCATCTTGATGTCCCGGCGACCGCCGAGAACATCACACTCGCGCAGTTGTGTGCCGAATACAAAAAATTGCAAAAGTTCAAGAACCTATCTCGGCAAACACAAGATAACTACAACGCTGCATGGAAAAAACTTTCAGAGCTTGGAAAATATAAAGTAAAGGATTTGCGCGCCGCACACTTTCAAACTGTTATCGACACGGCATATCAAAGCGGTCTCTCCGTTTCATCGCTTCAAAAAATAAAACTTTTTGCATCGCTGTTATGCGACTATGCCGTCCAGAGCGACATCGTCCTAAAAAATTACGCATCATTTGTTACGCTGCCAAAAGTGGAAACAAAAGAAAAGGTTCCATTTGGCGATCTTGATTTACAAAAGCTTGAGACCGCCGCTGAAAATGGCTTTATGTACGCGGACTTAATTTTAATTATGTGCTACACCGGATGGAGAATAAACGAGTTCTTATCACTTACCCAGTTTAGTTGGGATTCTGAGAACCGTACTCTTCGCGGCGGCGAAAAGACCGAAGCCGGAAAAAACAGAGTTGTCCCCGTCTCAGATAAAGTCATGCCTTATCTGCAAAAATGGCTTGATAAAAACGGTCCGACTATCGTCTGCCACGAGCACTGTGGCAAGCTTGTACCGGTAACCGCGCGCTACTTCCGTGCAAAATGGTATTACCCCACGCTTGAAGCGCTTGGTCTGCCACGCCTGACGCCACATGCAACACGGCACACATTCGCATCGATGCTGCATCGCAACGGCGCGGACAAGTGGGATATTCAGCGACTCATGGGACACTCTTCAGAAATTGTCACTAATAAGGTCTATACTCATGTCGACATAGAACAGCTTCAAAAAGCTGTTGGACTTCTGTGAGGCAATTGATTTTGTTCACAATTTGTTCCCAACCGTGATTAAATCCGCTGTTTTGACATCATATAAGAAAATAAAACAGTCTTACAAAAACAAACAAAAAAAGCCTTGAAACCGTTGATATATAACGATTTCAAGGCTTTTCGCTTGGTGGAGATAAGCGGGATCGAACCGCTGACCTCTTGA
>ENA-OPSC01000194-OPSC01000194.1-human-gut-metagenome-genome-assembly--contig:-NODE-194-length-33687-cov-11.445290_pt1 | contig 33687 bp, 34 predicted proteins | sample MGYA00241800_ERZ501891 | MGnify/ENA primary metagenome ERZ501891 (study PRJEB25962, sample SAMEA2042407) | human gut metagenome | biome: human gut; feature: human-associated habitat; material: faeces...
TCCTCCTAGTAATTATTCTTTTCAACAAACTCAACAACTCGATCAACATACTGGGCACATAGATCATCCGTCTTGGCTTCCACCATTACTCGGATCAACGGCTCCGTTCCACTAGGTCTTACTAAGATCCTACCTTCATCGCCCAGTTCTTTGGCAACATCATCGACCACTTCTTTTAATGCCTTGTCATTCAAGGCCCTGGTCTTATCATTTACCTTTACATTCTTCAACAACTGCGGATAGATGAACAAGCCTTCGCTTAATTCCTTGACTGACTTGCCTGTATTCTTCATGATCTCCAGCAGTTTCAAAGCTGTCAACAGACCATCTCCAGTGACTGCATGTTCATAGAATATGATATGTCCGCTCTGTTCTCCACCAAGGTAGTAGTCATTTTTCTGCATCTCTTCAAAGACATATTTATCTCCTACATCCGTCTTGATATAGTCGATCTTATTGGCATCCAAAGCTTTATACAATCCTAGATTTGCCATGACCGTTGTCACACACATGTTCTTGTTCAATGTGTTCTTTTCTTTCATATATCTTGAGCAGATATACAGGATATAGTCACCATCCACTAGATTTCCATCCGGATCCACTGCGATCAATCGATCGGCATCTCCATCAAAGGCAAGTCCAAGATCAAAATCGTTCTCACGCATCATGCGCTGTAAATTTTCTGGATGTGTGCTTCCGCATTTTGTATTGATATTGATCCCGTTTGGTGAATTGTTGATGGCTTCAACTGTAGCTCCTAAAGAATCCAATGTTTCTACCACGGTACTCGTTGCAGAACCGTTGGCAAGATCCACGGCAATATGATAGCCTTCCAGATCCACTGGAACGATTTCCTTCAACCAGGACATATAGATTTCCAAACCATCTTCCCAGTTGAAGTATTCACCGATATGATCTCCGGTTGCCAGATCGATCGTACAGTTTCCATCCATATAGGCTTCAATTTCCAGAAGAAGATCTTCTTCCATCTTTTCTCCGTTATGGTTAAAACACTTGATCCCATTGTCATAGTATGGATTGTGGCTGGCACTGACCATGATCCCGCAGTCAAAGCGTTCCTTGCGAACAAGATAGCTGATGGCCGGCGTTGGACATACCCCCAGCAAATAAACCTGGGCACCCATGCTGGTAGCTCCCGCTGCCAATCCTAATTCAAACATATCGCCAGATAAGCGAGTATCCTTGCCAATCAGGATCTTGGCATGTTTTTCTTTTCCATAGTACCATCCAAGATACTGTCCAATCTTGATAGACATTTCCAGAGTCAAGCCTTCATTGGCTTTGCCTCGAACGCCATCAGTTCCAAAATATTTTCCCATTTTAGATTCCTCCCATTAAAAAACAACTTGATAAATCAAGTTGTTAAAATTTAATTTTCATTTCTTCTGGCAAATACTTAGATAATTCTTCAACTAATTCATACACCTTAGTAGCTGGTGACATATCTGCATAATTTGTTCCAGAATACTCATTCATTAATTTTTTTGCAAAAATAATAGCCTGTTTAGGATTTCCGTGTTCATAAAGAATATCAAAAATCAAATCATCATTTTTCTTGTATTTATTCAATCCTCTTTTTCTTAATATATTATCCAACGCTTCAAAGTATTGTTTTCTATCGTTATTTGAATGATAATATGAAAAATGCAATAAAAACCATAATTCTATACATTGATTACTCCAAGCTGCATGATAAATAACATCATTTTTATTTTTATTTAATTTTTCCATGCAGCTAATTGCATAATTAAAATCTTTTGCAGGAAAATCATCTTTGTCAAACACACAAAATACTTTTGCATTTTTTATTTTATTCTTCTGTACAAAATCCTGAGCATCCTCTACCACGCGTAGAGTCTCTTTTCCACATCCTTGTACCTTAACCGTGACCATATCTTTATATATAGGATTATTTTCTATATTACTTTCAAATCCTTTAAAATAGTTTGGCTCTGTTTGTTCTCCTTCGCAAAAGATAAAGTAATTATACTCTTTCATTTCTAAAACAGCTTTCTTACGTTTTATTTTCCATTTAGCCATTCAATCCATCCCAATCTAGTATTCGCCCTAAATATGGATCAGCGCCATATTTTCCTAATACATAGTCTTTATCATAAGATGCATCTTTACGAATTGATTTCCCACCTTGTTTAAATTCAGCAAGTGAATACAAAATCGATCCTTGATCTTTCCCCTTAGCAACAAACCAAATTTCATCTCTTCTAAAGACGGATGAATTCATTGTATATAAATCGTGGGAAGTAAATATTAATTGGGCACCTTTTTTATTTATTTCTGGATTTGAAAATAGATTAATAATATATTCTAAGATTTTTGGATGAAGCTTGGCATCTAATTCATCAATGATCAAGGTTTGTCCTACTTCTAAACTATTAATAATATAAGGCAATAAAGAAAATAACTTATCCGTTCCTTGAGATTCTTCACGCAAAGTTAATTCATTTTCGTATCCATTTACAATATGTTTAGTATATATTTCTTTAATTTTTCCATTTTGTTCTTCCACTCGATAATCCGCAATATCAATATTTAAATTATTAAGCAATTTTAAAAATGTATTCTTTATTTTTTCATCCTTTGGAATTCGAATCATCATTTCTTGTATAGGATTTCCGAAATTCAATAATGTAATATTAGACAACAGCCATCTGATTAATTCTTGAACTATTTTATTTTCTTTGTATGTAATGGCCAAATAAGATAATAAAGGTAAAGTAGAAGAAATATCCTCACTAATCTTTAACTTAGAAAATTCTCCAAATAATTTAATTTCTTTATTTTTACGTTCAAACAAATGAGATATCCGGTTTGTTGAAAACTTCTTTCTATCCAAGCTCTCAAAAACAACATCTTCTTCTTTTACATGAAGATTATATCTATATTCAGAATCCAATGTTGTAAAATAGATTTCAAACTCTGTCGGACAATTAAGCGTATCTTCAGAAAGTTTAAATGGCTTTGCTTTTACGTGCGTTTGATTGCTCTCACCATCTTGTAAAATGGCTCTTATAGGAATTCCAATTTTGCTTAAAAATGCAACAATAGCCTCAATAACATTAGATTTTCCTGCACCATTAGGACCATAAATTACGCTTAAAGGTAAATATTTTTCTTTATTCACCATAATAAGATGTTCTGGATGTTCAGAATTTGAGGTTGCTTGCATATCCAAAGTAACCTCATTTTTTATACTTTTAAAATTTTTTACACTAAATTGACTCAACATGAGAAACACCTCCCTTCTCTAAACATTATTATATATCAAAAATATATATTTCAGTGAATTATTTGAGTTTTTTTCTCATTTTATAAATTAAAAATGTTTTTATTAATAAAAACGTTGAATATCCAATCATGCCGCCAAGGACATTATTCACTAAATCATTTATGTCAAAAAATCCAATTTGAAATATCAATTGAATTATTTCGATACCAAAACTAATACACAAACATTGAAATAATATTCTCTTTAGTCTTATATTCTTAAAACACAAAGGAGTCAAAAACCCCATTGGGATAAATAAAAGGATATTATAAAAAGTTTCACTCATATCATAGATAGCGATTCCTGTGTTCAATGAGAAAAACTTAATATGCCTTGTATCAAGGATCACTCGATGCAATAAAGTAAAATGAAGCATTCCTGCTAGATATATAGAATACAATATACCTATAACACAATACTTGATCCTGTGTTCCTGTCTTCTTATCACAAAATAATAATATCCAATAAAGAATATAAAACTAAAGATGATTTCAATCCATTCATTCCATATATTCATAATGACCTAAAGAAAAACAGTCTGATAAAATCAAACTGTTTTAAAACTTTCTCCAGACCATCTTGTTGACCACACCTGTATAGGACTGGATGATCTTGACCACCTTTGTCGATACGTTTTCATCCACATAGTCCGGTACCGGTATGCCAAGGTCATTGTTTTTGTTCAGCTCTACCGCTGTATCCACCGCCTGTAACAGGGATCTTTCGTCAATACCGGCCAGGATAAAGTCGCCTTTGTCCAGCGCCTCCGGTCTTTCCGTGCTCGTTCGTATGCAGATGGCCGGGAACGGATGTCCCACGCTTGTAAAGAAGCTGCTTTCTTCCGGTAATGTCCCGCTGTCACTGACCACCGCATAGGCGTTCATCTGCAGGCAGTTATAGTCATGGAATCCCAGCGGCTCATGCTGGATCACCCTTGGATCCAGTTTGAATCCGCTTGTTTCCAGTCTCTTTCTACTTCTTGGATGACAGGAATACAGGATAGGCATATCGTATTTCTCTGCCATCTTGTTGATCGCATTGAACAAGGAAAGAAAGTTCTTCTCGGTATCGATGTTTTCTTCTCGATGAGCAGATAGTAAGATATACTTTCCTTTTTCCAGGTTCAGTCTTTCATGGATATCGCTAGTTTCGATCTTAGAAAGATTGTTATGTAATACTTCCGCCATTGGAGATCCGGTCACATACACTCTTTCTTTTGGCAGTCCGGCCTCGTGCAGGTATTTTCTGGCATGCTCGGAATAACATAGATTGACATCGCTGATGATGTCTACGATTCGTCTATTCGTTTCCTCTGGTAAACATTCATCCTTACAACGATTTCCGGCTTCCATGTGGAAAATTGGGATATGAAGACGTTTGGCACCAATCACCGACAGACAGCTGTTGGTATCCCCTAATACCAGCACGGCATCCGGCTGGATATCCACCATCAGCTGATAGGACTTGGCGATGATGTTCCCCATCGTTTCTCCCAGATCGTTTCCGACCGCTTCCATATAAACTTCCGGATCGGCCAGTTCCAGGTCTTTAAAGAAGACTCCGTTTAGATTGTAGTCATAGTTCTGTCCTGTATGAGCTAATACCACATCAAAGTATTGTCTACATTTATTGATGACAGCTGACAAACGAATGATTTCAGGTCGAGTACCAACAATAATCAACAATTTTAGTTTTCCATTATTTTTAAACATCTTCATTCTCCTTTTATAAAATTCTTTATTTCATCATGATATTGATCTTGTTCCTTTTTAAACAAAATAACAAGAGCATCAAAATCATTTTCATTCTGTGCCTGATTTAAAGCATAATAATATTCCACTTTATTAGAATCATGAATGATAAAAGGCATGATCTGATTCTTTAAACATTCCTTATAAAGGATCATACGACCTGTTCGCCCATTGCCATCAGCAAAGGGATGGATCTTTTCATATTCCGCATGAAACAAAGCCAAATCGACAACATCGATTATTTGTTTTTCATGATAGGAAGTCAGTAAAGATTTCATTTTATTTTCTACTTCATTTGGTGAAGCCGTTTGTATATCTCCGACAATATTGGATCTATTCTTATATTCTCCAATAGGATATCCATTTAGCTTATCTTCAAAGACACCGCTTTTTAATTGAAAATGATATCGTTTGATCAAATCTTCTGTTAATGGTTCATGATATGTTTTTAACATCTCATTGAACATCGCAAAATGACCTGTCATCTCTTCAATATCCTTAGCCCGAATGATCTCTCCATCACTTGTCAATGTTCCTGTCTCAAACAAAAAAGCCGTTTGTTTTTTTGTTAGTGTGCTTCCCTCAATTCGATTGGAATTGTAGGATAATTCTCTTTGGGTCAAACCATAAACGCCATTTCGTATCTGATGTTCAAATTCATATAATAAATATTCAATCAGTTTCTCTACCATATGATCACTCCCGTGATTCTATTTTACTAAATAAATGTGTTATTTTCTATAACACATCCAGCTTCTATCTTGGTATAAGCTGGAATATTATTATTCGCTTTGATCGTTGCGTTCAAACAAATATGGCATCCTTCTCCAATATGACAGTCATGATCGATGATCGCTCCACAATTGATGATACAACCTTTTTCAACAACTACATTGGTATTCACCACAGCGAAAGGTAGGATCATACATCCACTGCCTATATGTGCCTTTGGACTTACATAAGAACTTGGATGAATTAAAGAAGCAATCATGCAGCTATTTTGCTCTAACTTCTTGATCCAATTCATTCTTGTCTTATTATCTCCAAAGGCAGGATAAAATTCAGTATCTGGATTGTTATATTCTAAAAACGTAGAACATGTATGTTCTGTATTATCATCCAAAAATAAGATCTCTTTATATCGTTTGGATTGTATAGCCATATCCTCAATCACATGACCGTACCCACCTGCCCCTAATAGTACTAATCGCATTTACTCTCCTTAATTCATTTGTAAATAAAAAGATGGAAACCCATCTTTTATAAAATATAACAAGTTAAAACAATTAAAACGCCAAATAAAGCAATATAACTTCCTAAAAATAATTTAGATTTTGCTTTATTCAAAAATATCAAAATTAATCCCATAAACAAAGCAATAACTACACCCAATGAAATATTAATTGGTATAATGTTTTCCGATGAAAAATTATTCGTTAACTGCGAAAAGTTAATTGTAATTAGAGAAAAAATAGAGACAAATAAACCCATGAAAGTAATAATATTCAAATAGACACTATTTTCCTTTTTTTCTAAAGTTTCATTTAGTTCTTCTATTTTTGAAACTCTTTTTTCATATTCACTTTCGTATTTACCTAAACCTCTATATTCATTTTCATTATTAAAGGATGCATTCGGATTTGAAGCATAGTTTTGTTCCGGTTCCTGTTTTAATTCTTCAAAGAAAATCTGTGCGATTTTATCACCTTTAGAAATAGTTATAGAATTACTTGATAAATTAACTACACGTAAAAACATATATGTTTCATGACCTGGAAAATAATGTGGTCCTGATACAAATAAACCTTGACGCATACGAGAATTTTTTTCTCCAATGCGACCCATTAAATTATTAGGCATCTTTATTTTTTCCATAGTTTTAATAAAAATCATTTCCTGTGGTCTTAAAACAAACATATCTTTATCTTCGTTTTCACAAATAATACTTTGAATTGTTACATCATAAGAAACAGGACCTACGTTATTCTCATCATATCCTTTAATTATTATCTTTTCAGCTAATGATTTTATATTTTTATCCACTAAAATCATATCTATCAACTCTTTTCTGATTTTATTGAATTATACCACTTTTTATAGACGCATGCCAAATTTAAATGACCTTTTCAAAGAATGTATCAGGATGTTCTGAATCAAAACTTTCATTGGCCCACATCACTGTTACTAGATCTTGTGTATCGCTTAGATTGATAATGTTATGTGTATAGCCTGGTAACATATGAACTGCTTGAATCTTTTCTCCGCTTACTTCAAATTCAATAATTTCATCGGTTCCAATCTTTCTTTCCTGTATTAATGCATGGCCACTCACTACAATAAAGAACTCCCATTTGGTATTATGCCAATGTTGTCCTTTAGTGATCCCTGGTTTGGAAATATTGACACTGAACTGTCCATGATCCCTTGTCTTCAATAATTCTGTAAAACTTCCTCTATCATCACAATTCATCTTTAGATCAAAACATGTCTTTTTTTTAGGAAGATAAGATAGATAGGTTGAATACAATTTCTTGGCAAAAGATCCATTTGGAATCGAAGGCATCAATAATGTATTTGGTTGAGACTTAAAGCTTTCTAGTAAAGAAACAATCTCTCCTAATGTTGCCTTATGTGTCACAGGTACATAACAATATCGTCCATCTGTACTTGGAACAACATCCAATCCATCAAATTCACAATGATGTTCTTTTCCTTCTAATGCATCCAACATTTCTTCTACAAGATCATCGATATATAAAAGTTCTAGTTCTGTATTTGGATCATTGACCTGGATTGGCAGATCATTGGCCATATTATTACAGAAAGTAGCAACAGCACTGTTATAGTTTGGACGACACCATTTCCCAAACAAGTTAGGAAAACGATATACCAATACTTTTGCCCCGGTTTCTTTCCCATAATCAAAGAAGAGCTCTTCTCCAGCTAATTTGGATTTACCATAATCACTAGTTCCATAACGACCAATCAAGGTAGCCTGTATAGAACTGGATAACATCACTGGACAAGTATTGCGATACTTCTTCAATGTATCCAACAAGTCAGAAGCAAATCCAAAGTTTCCTTTCATGAATTCTTCTTCATTCTTAGGCCGATTGACACCCGCTAGATTAAAGACAAAATCACATTCTTTACAATATGCCTCTAATTCTTCTTTAGTAGAATCGATATCATATTCAAAGACAGAATCAACAACTAAATCTCTAGTTCGATTCTTTCCTTCTTTGATGTTCTTTAGATTTTCTACCAAGTTCTTTCCTACAAAGCCTTTAGCTCCAGTTATTAGTATTTTCATATCTTGATCTCCATTTTTTCTATTGAAAGGATTCGTCTTCATCTGTACTTTCAACAGTCGCTGTATAGATAGATGAATCACAACTTGTTGTTCCTCTCATGTTAAATTCATCTTCGTCTGAATCTTCAATTGCCATTGTAATTATAGTTGGATCATCAAAGATTTTTTCGCTATTGGAATCAAAGTTTATTGCATATTTGCTTAAAATGTGTTTTCGCATATTTATACCTCCGTTTGTATATAATAATTAATTCAATCTATATGTAAATTTCTTTCTATCAACCTTTTTCCGTAAGTTGAATACAAGTTATATCATTTTGTTCTCATATACACGGTTACTTACAATTTGAAAATAAATCAAGCAATCAGTAGCCATATCAAGAACAAAATCAAGCTAATCACGAACCAATTTTGAAATATTTTTAATAAACTGATAAAGAGATTTACCTTTCTCTTTTTTATTTGCCAATCATAGTATATTTGCCAATTTAATGTTTCTTCCTTATTATCGCTATTTTTCAATTCCGAAAATTTACTTTTACGAATTCCGCGAATTGTAATGAATTGCAATATAATAATTATTAAATTTCCAGTAAAATAAATCAAAAGCAAGAAAACAATGGATTGTGGCAATAATTTTAAAAAAACATTTTGTATAAATAAAGAGATTTTCTCGCTTAAAATCGTTAGTAATATTGGTACTCCACCTAATATTATGGTAGTGTACATATTAATTTTATTAAAAGCTAAATTCATTCGCTCATCTTCATCTGATAATTGTCTTAAAAGAGCTTCTTTTTCTATCAAAAGCTCATTTTCGGACAAGTTATCCATATGTTCAAAAAATTGTTTTTTTAAATCTAGAGTCTTGGTTTCAGACATATCAAAGTTAGGAAAATTTGAAAGTTTAGTGATTTTATATAGATTTAATTTCTTTTCAGAAATGCAAAAAGTTAATAGTTGAATTAAATATTCCCCAAAATATATATTCAAACAACTAAATCTTAATTTCCATTTATTTTTATGCTCTAAACTGGCATTCGAAAAATCTAATTCATCTGTTAGAGCAAATAAAGGCAAATATGACCATACCAATAATAGAATATTAATCAAATTCTGCACAACTTTATTTTTGGCTACCTTATTAAGTGATTTACAATATTTTTTGAAATGTTTAAATTTAATGCTTTCTCTAACCATAACCATTGTCCATTTGGATTAATTTCTAAAAATATCCATTCATTTTTTGGGGTAACTATAAAATCAAAAGCTCCAAAAGATAGTCCATATTCTATCATCAATTTCTTACACTTTTCTTTAATATCACTTGGGCATTCTATAATTGAATATGTATGATTTTGATAGTCTTTTCTCCAATCAATTTTATCAATAGTTTCTATTTTTATTGGATAAAAAATATTATCTATTATAGTCAATCTTACTTCATATTGTTTCTCAACATATTTTTGAAGATATATTGGGGTTAAGCTAATATTCTCATCACAACCATGAAATAAACTAGTTTGATATATTTCTACAGTTTTCCCAAAATTAATTTTCCCTACAGAAATAGGCTTGATAATGCTCTTTTGGGTCAAAAATTCAATAAGTTTCTCGTTCACATTCCCCAAAAAACTCATTGGAATTTTCATTCCCAATTTTTGAGCAGTAAGTATTTGATAAATTTTATTCTCTGTTTTTCGCAAAATGTTTGGAGGAGTTAAAACTGTGCCAGGAAAAGAATCCGCTATCCCATTTATAATGCTAATTATATCTTTATGAATTATAAGATGGTACTTATTTTCATAACAAGTTAAATCAGGCATCCTAGGTTTTCTATAATAAATAGAAAAAATATCTTTATCTGAAATTGTCCAGGATGAATTAGATAATACCCATCCATATTCATTAACAACTATTTCGTAATTTTGAAAATCATCCACGTTATATCTATAAAATTTTACAACTCCACTGTATTTATTTATTATATAGTCGACGGTACAATCATTAACATTTGTTATAATTAAGACTTTTTTCATAATAGTTTTAAACTGTAGAGTTTTACTTTTCCCAATCTTTTAACGCTTCTTGTACATAGTCTGTTGTAAGGATCTTCTTGATTGTTCCTTCTACATCTAATCTCTTTGTATTATGACTTGTATAAGATTCATCTGCTTGTGTATGCACTTGTCCATTGACCATGAATTTATCATAGTTTAGATCACGACTATCTGCAGCTACTCGATAGTATCCGCCCATATCTTCAGCTCGTAATCTTTCTTCTCTTGTCATCAAGGTCTCATACAGTTTTTCACCATGTCTTGTTCCAATGATCTGTGTTCCTGTATCCCCAAATAATGATTGAACTGCTTTGGCAAGATCTCCAATTGTAGAAGCATCTGCCTTTTGGATAAATAAATCTCCTGGATTGGCATGTTCAAAGGCAAATTTAACTAGATCGACTGCTTCATCTAAGTTCATCAAGAATCGTGTCATATTTGGATCTGTAATGGTAATTGGATTTCCTGCTTTGATTTGGTCAATAAACAAAGGAATAACGCTTCCTCTTGAACACATTACATTTCCATATCGAGTACAACAAATTACTGTATTTCCTCTTTCAGCTGCAACACGGGCATTGGCAAAAATGACATGTTCCATCATTGCTTTAGAAATACCCATCGCATTGATTGGATAAGCTGCTTTATCCGTACTTAAACAAACAACACGTTTTACATTGTTCTCAATAGCTGCATGCAATACATTATCTGTGCCAATAATATTGGTACGAACGGCTTCCATAGGGAAGAATTCACAAGATGGTACTTGTTTTAATGCTGCGGCATGGAAGATATAATCGACTCCAGGCATAGCATCACGAACAGATTGTATATTACGAACATCTCCAATATAGAATCTAACCTTATTTGCATACTCTGGATAACGAGCCTGTAGATCATGTCTCATATCATCCTGTTTCTTTTCATCACGTGAAAAGATACGAATCTCTCCAATATCTGTTGTTAAGAAATGTTTTAGAACTGTATTTCCAAAAGATCCTGTTCCTCCTGTAATCATCAATGTTTTTCCACTAAATGCTGACATATTTAATCTCCTCCCAATAATTTTTTCATTTATCAAATAAGTCTATAATTTATTGTTTCAATCCAAACTCTATTTCTTTCTTTATTTTTCTATGTTGAACAAAACAATAAGGTGTCAAAATAATTACATTTGCAAGTATGACATATATCCATTCTTGACTAAAAGAATATATAAAATAAATAAATAATAACTTAAACCCGATCCCTAATGAATAGCTTATCGCTTGAACGTTTAATTTTCCTAATCCATTTCCTACAGTAGAAACTGTACTTTGTATAACCATAACTGATCCATAAAGTGCAAATATTAAAGCATAGATATAATTTATAGGAATAGAATTAGTTCCCAACCAAATATCTACTATAAACTGTAAGAAAAATATCAAAATGAATTCTACAAGAATAACCAAAAAAGATAATTTTATCATTCGCTTATACGTTTTATCTAACCATTGATAATCATTTTCTGCAATAGATTTAGAAATTGCAGACCATAAAGGAGTCAATGCTAACATAAATAACGTACTCCCTAAAGTAAACAATTTATTATATATTTGATAATCCACTACATTATTTGGCCCTGTAAACTTTGAAATGAAAAATTCATTAGTATTTGCAATTAACATATATAATATTTGACAAATAAAGAACAAGCCTCCTAAAGATAAGATAGATTTGATACTACTTTTATCTACAAATTTTAAATTTGGCACACACTCTTTCATCGGGCCAAAAAAAACACACAAACTTGCGATTAACAATGGTAAATTAGAACAAACAATATATGCTTTAGAAAACATTACTATATTCTCTTCAGGGCTTTTAATTGGCGCAATCAAAGCAAAACATAATTGCATCAAACTAGTGATTAATAACAAAAAATTATTTGCTGATGATAGTTGAAGAGCGTATAAAATAGATGATATCAATCGTAAAAAAAATTGTATCAAAATTCCAATAAAAGAAAAAACTACTACATTTAACAAAATATCATTAGATATGAGTTTTTCTGAAATATTAAAAAACAAATTCCAATTTACAAAAGACAAACAAATAGAACCAAAAAAGGAAATGAATATTACAATCACGCCGACTGAAAAATATGATGAACTAATTAATACTTTTGCCTTTTTTTTGTCACCTTTTGCTAATGCAAAAGTTAATTTATTTCTTAATCCATTTCCAATTCCAAGATCAAAATTTAAAATCCAAGTCACTATCGATAAAACAGTAAACCAAACTCCAAGAATTTGTTGATTATGAAAATAATTCATATATGCTGGCATGGTAAAAAGAGAAACTAATAAACTTAATCCTTTAATAAAAAAAGCCCCTACTATATTGCTAACCAAAATTTTGTCTTTATAGTTCATTCTTCGTATTTTATCAATGATCATTTTATATCAAATCCTTCTAATAATTTTTTTAACTCATTTTTGAACTCAAAATTTAGTTTAGATATCAATAATCTACTATTATATTCATGATTTAAGTCAACATTCATTATTGTTTTTGCAATATTTTCAGGTGTTTGTACATCATAATAATACAATAACGAATTGACTTTTGAAGTTCTTATAGCAGGTATATTAATACTAACAACTCTTAGTCCATTAGATAAATACATTAATATTTTACTTGGAAAAGATGTGTTATTAAATGTAGAATCAGGATTCTGAGTACATAATCCTATATCACAACTCTGTATGAATTCTATAAACTCTTCTCCAGACAATAATCCTTCATATGTAATTTCTGCTAAACAATTAGAATCAATTTTCAATATCTTATCCTTAATTAACTGAATATCTTGTATTGACCCAAAACCAAGTATGTGAACATGGTATTTTTCCGACAAAAAAAATGCCGCTTCTACTGCTAGTCCCGCCCCTTTTCTAGGATCTAATATTCCTGCGTATACAACATGAATTTTTTCATCTTGAAATAACTTTTCTCTTGATTCTTCAACTTTATAAGTACCATTTATAACTACATATGGTTTTTTATTTTTGTTCACCTGTTTGTTCAACATCTCTGTAGAAAAAATATAAGCATCCGAAATTTTTGCATATTCTAATTCTTTATGTTTTGTTTCTTCATCATCCATTACATCAGCATATATTTCTTCCATTTCTAAAATCAGATTAAAACCAATAATCTTTTTCAAATATTTAATTAATCGTAAATAAATTAATGAATGATATACTATTACATTATCATCTTTCTTTACATGAAACAAAATATAGAAAAAAAATTGCATTCTTAAGTATACAAAATTCAATATCTGATATAATTTATTTCTTTTTGAGAATGCATAAAAAAATTTTAAATCAACTTTATCAGTTATACTCATAAATACAGATTTTTCATTGTTTTTTCCGATAGTTGAATTCATAGAAATTAAATGAATTTTATAATTTAGTTCTTCTAGCGTTTCTATAATCGAATACATCTTAGTTTGCGCGGCAGGAAACAGTTCTCTATCATTATTGATTTTATCTTTAGGATTGTAAAAACCTATATAAAAAATCTCCATTAAGTACTCCTTATCCAAAAATATTTTATCATTAACTTAGTTAATTTTTCTCAAGCAAAAGTATCCAAAACAAAGGTAATGACCAAATTCCCTCTGTCATATGTAATATTAGCAATAGTAACAATAATCCAAAATACTCATATCTATTACTTGCTAAAAATAATTGTTTTGGTACATTGGACAAAAAAACAATATAGCATAATCCCATGAACCATCCAAAAGTATAAGTCAATTGAATCAAACCTGCAGAATCATCTTTATACAACCCCATAGAAGCCCTCATAACATCTCTGTTGTTCGTTTCGCCTAGGCCAAAAGGACCTGCTTTCAATGCAAGAGCACCTCCCGAGATAACATCGGCTGTACGCATTTGTAAAGATATATTATCGTCATTGCCTATTTTATCTCTCACAACTTCAGATGAACTCAAGAGAGCTAATCCTAATAAACCGATAAATATAATAAGGATTATTTTATTGTTCATTTTTTTTATTCCTAATATATTACAAATCCTTTTATTAAAGAAAATAAATGCTATCGGCATTAATAAATATCCCGTTGTTGATTTTGTAGTCAACAATGTAAATATCAGAATAACAAAAAAACATTTTCTATTTTTAATTTGATTCTTATCTATATTAAACAATAAAAAAATAATCGCAATCCAAATATACCCTTGAAAAGCCCCAGGTTCCCAAAATGGTCCGGAATTTCTAGAGCTAATCGTACCATTTATACCCCAAGTATAGAATAAACTATACCCATAAGGATCTTCCCAATTATACCCTTCTTGGCAAAATGAATATGCTAAATCTTGATTTGTATTTGCTATTATAAAACAAAATATTGAAATTATTGAGTAAATAATAATGATATAAATATAATATTTAGTAAACAACTCTGGTGAAATCAAAATTGCAACAATCGAACCAGATAATAAAATAATAACGTACCCAAAAACCGCATTATAATCAGTTTGATTCATATTTTCATAACATGTCAATACATTCAAGCTAAACAAAATAAGTATAATCGCAGTTTTAATTGATACATTTTTTAATCTATCTTTATTAAGAGAAACGGAAAAAAGTGCGGCAAATAAACAAATCACATAAATAAGACGAACAATATCGTGATGCACTACACCAAAAAAAACTGTTCTAGACATCCAGATTGATAAAAGAGTTAGTATCAATGCAAAAAATTCTTTCTTATCTAATCGTATTGACATTTTTTTCATTTTTTACACCCATCCTCAACTCGATAATGTTCTAACATTTCATAGTAAATATCTTTATATTCTGTACACATTCTGTATTCTGAATATTTACTTTGTGCTATTTTCGAAATTATTTTCTTTTCATGTTTTTCTCTTAATAATTCATTAATTCTAGAAATCAAACTCTTAATATCGCCATAGTCTACAAAAGCTGAATAGTTTGGCAATGATATGGTTTCTGGTCCTCCTGCTTTAAATCCAGAAACAGGGGTACCACAGCATAAACTTTCAGCAGTAACCATAGAAAAAGTTTCTCTTTTACTCGTTATCAAACATAAATCAGACATAGAATATAACTTTGCAAGTTCTACTTGATTCTCCGTATGGTCAATATGTATAACATTTTTCGGTAATGTATTCTCATCTACATTTTTCCCTACAATCAAAAAAACTATATCTTTCTGGTTTTCTAGTTTCTTTGCTATTTCTAATACATATTTTCCACCTTTTAGAACACCTTGAAAGTTTGGTGTAACATGGATAACTATCTTCTTACCAATTAAACCTAACTTCTTTTTTAAAGCGTTTCCATCGTAGTATTTAAACACTGAAGTATCAATACCATTCATAACAACTCGAATTTGAGACTTCTCAAAAAAAGGAGAAAGATTTATTCTTTCTTTTTGCCATGGTGAAACTGCACAAATTAACAATCTATTAAAAGAAGAATATGCATCTTTCATTAAGTTCCACTCTTTATTGGTTTTGTCAAAAAACCAAGAGTTAGGTCTTTCTTTCCCTATTTTTGGACAATGGTTACATCCTGTAATAAATTTTTGACAATCTATTGCATGACTACATCCAGAAGTATATAAGAACTCTGCGTGCATTGTAATAACAGTTGATATGTCTTTTTGTTTTAGATACGTTAACACTTTATAGACGTCCATCATATAAGCGTTTACGCAATGTATATGAACTAAATCTGGCTTTTCTTTTTCTAAAATTTGTATGACTTTTTTGGTTCCAAAATAATGTCCAGCATATGCATAACCAGAAATTCTAGAAAATAATGATTGTATTTTTCTTACAGGCTCGCTCACAACCTTGATAATATTGCTATCTATATTATTCTCACCAACTCCATATAACACTAATGAATCATCACCTTGTTTTAGAAGATAATCATGAAGTAGATACACAATTTTACCCGTACTTCCTTTATTATAAGTACAATTGATTTGAATCACTTTCATAATACGTCTCCTTTCTATTCTTTAGATGTTATTTAAATCATGTTTCAAAATATTTCGACAATATCCAGGAGGAAAATTCATTTTAACAAATTGATATGCTTTATAAGCATACCTTTCCCTCAAATCTTTATTCATAAGAAGTGGTTTTAGGTTTTTATCTATCTCTTCATAACCATTACATATAACAGCTGAGTTGCTACGTTCCAAAAATTTTATGGAAGAAGCTTCCTCCCATCCCAAAGCAAAAATACAACATTTATTAGACATATAATCAATTATCTTCGTACTTAATGATAGTCTTGTTCTTAGGCGTTCCTTAATATCTAATGATTCAACATGTACAACGATATCAGCTGCTTTTTGGATTGCAAATACTTCTAAACTTGAGACTTCTCCCATAAACTTTGTGTGTCGAAAACCATTGATTTTTTTATTCATTTGCTTTGATAGAGAAGAACCTGAATAAATATAAAAACAACTTTCTGGAATATCATGGTAGCTATCCAATACTTCACATATTTTGATTAAGCTCTTAAATCGTCCTCTATCTATATTTCCTGTATATACTAAACTTACAAGTGATTTATTCTTAGTAATATCGTCAATATCTTTTGCCTGCTTCATTTCCTTTCCTAGAATTTTGAAATCCACTGAAAAGTACTTTTGGTATTCTTCAGATTGCTCAGGGGTAATACAATATCGAATGCTCGAAATTTTAACTGATTGTTTTATATACTTCCTTAATATAAGACGGTTTATCCAAAACAACGGTGACAAAGAAAATTGTTTGAGACTATACATGTCATCCCCAGTCCAAAGCACCACTTTTGCTCCCGACTTTTTTTTGACATATTGAAGTATGCGGTGCATATAGAAGCAATCATAAATTGGCATAAAAACTATCTCTGGTTTGAAGTCTTCTAAATAATTATTAATGCGTTCATTCTTCCAATTACCAAATAACCAAATTAACTCTCTAATCCAAAGAAAAATTGTGAGTTTAAACTTTCGAAAAAAAGAATATACTTTCTTGTTATTTTCTATATTTTTTTCCTCTTTCGTATTATCCATTTCAGTCAAAAGCACTTCTTTTCCTGCCATATCTCTTCCAATCATGGATTTGATTAATTGCTTCTCTGTAATTTGATAATATTTTTTACATATTTGATTATCAATCTTCTCGGATCTACAATAAATATTAGCAATACTACTAGGATCCCATCCTTCAAATAAGTTAGATAATGTATTCCCAGTACTAATATTATTAGACCAGGCATTTCGAGAAATAATTAAAACTTTTTTATCCACAAGATTTCTCCTTAATCATTTCACGCAATTCATTATGTTTATTATTCGCAAAATCTATATACTTTCTAACTTTTTCTTTATAATCATCAAGATTTTCTATAATCTGTAAAAATCTCTCTTTCATATCTTCAAATTTCAATTCTTTGGCAGGTAAAACGTAATTATCTAAGCCTAAATCTTTCATTATTCCAATAGCTTTATTACCACTATAGGAGATGGCTAACCCTGGGACATTTTCGCTTAAAGAAAAAATAACTGAATGAAACCTAGTCCCTATCACATAATCAAAATTACTATAAATAAATTTTAGTTCCTCACAATTCAAACATCGATTACTAATTACTTCAATTGGATTAGGTAATTCATCGTTAATTTCATCAATACATTTTCTATCATTTTCATGATCATTCTCTGAAAACACATGTTCCACAAAAATTGGACGATAATCATTTTGCCTTAACCATTCAACAAATAGTCCAATTTGTTTTTTATAATCATGATATGCTTGTTGAGGATTCTCTGCTTCGGGAAAACGATAAGGTCTCACAGTAATTGCAACGTTTTTTCCGTTTTTATTCAATTTATAATATTTAACTATCTCTTTTGCTTGTTCGCTTTCTAATCTATGTAAATAGAATGCCATATCTGGAGTCAACACACTATTTTTAACTCCAATATTAGAAAGCATTTTTTGAGAAATGCTTTCTCTAACTGTTAACAACGTGCATGCAGATAGTGTTTTAGAAACAACTTTTGCAATACCAAACCCTTCAAAAGGCCCATATGAATTAGGTAAAATATAAACCTTTCTATTTAATGCTTGTGCTAGTCTAATATGATACAAAGAATAATAAATATAGTATAAGTCCGTTATCTTACCATAGGCGTGAATGAATCCGCCCCCCTTTACAAAAACTGCTTCAGCATTTTTTATTAATCTATAGGTGTCGTACTGATTCTCATTGAGTGCTTTTTCCCCCACTTTTCTAGTCCACTTATGCAGTAATAAATCCTGCTTAACAAAATCTACCATTCCTGAGATACCCCACTTTAATTTCAAAGAAAGTGAATAGTTTACGTTTTTTTCACTCTTCTTTTTAAATTTATGAGAAGGATGATATAAAACCGGAGATATTTGAATCAGTCCTCTGCTTTTTGATTGAATTAATTCTTCATTCTCGTTTTCTAAAATATAAACTTTCGAAATACCCAATGTTTCTTTAATAATATCTTGCGTTTGCCAAAGCAAAGCCTGATCTCCACGGTTATAATCTGTAGACACAGAAACAACCACTGCATATTTCGATTCCATATAATTCTCTCCTTTATTTCTAATTAATATATTTCTTCAGATAACATTAAAAAAAGATATTCACAAAAAATCTCGATTATTACATCTGATATATCAACCACATTTTCTGTATAATTTTTGAAATATCAAAATCTAATATTCGTTCTTGAGCTTTCATTCCCAAAGTGATTCGATCTTCTTCTGACATTAACAACGACAATAAAGCATTAGATATTGCTTGCTCTTCGATAGGTATTAGAATTCCTGATTTTTCATCTTCAATCAAGTCATTATTACCTCGAATATTTGAGCATATACAAGGTAATCCACATGCCATAGCCTCCATCAAAGCTACAGGCAGTCCTTCTTGATAAGACATGAATAAAAATACATCAGCAGAGCTACATATCTCAGGGATATCATGCCTATATCCTAAAAAATGAACTTTGTCATGTAATCCTAAATCATCAACTAACTCTTGAAGATACTGCCTTAATTCACCATCTCCACAAATTAAATACTTTAGGCTTTCATAAACCTGTGTGTTTTTTAGGTTAGCGATGCCTCTTATCATAGTTTCATGATTCTTTCTTTTAATCAATTCTCCAACCGAGACAACTACAAAATCATTTGTGTTTAATCCGAGTTCTAATCTCTTATCATTTTTGTTAACATTGGTGCCTTTTGTAAACTTACTCAAATCAATTCCTACTCCAGGAATATATTCAACTCTTTTAGCATGAAACTTTTTAGCTCTTGAATAATCCTCTTGATTAATGGTAATTAGTACATCTGTGTAATTGGACAATATTTTTTCAACAGGATAATAGATCAGCCAATTAATGATTGGAGCACCTTTATAAAAATGAAAACCATGTGCTGTATAAATAACTTTTGTGCCTTTTTTTCTCACTCTTCTAGAAGCGAGACGTGCAATCATTGCTCCAACAGGAGTGTGACAATGGATAATGTCATAATTCTCTTCTTCAATTATTTTTTTCAATAACTTATATGCTTTCCAATTAGAAAGTTTCAATGGTGAACGCTCAAAAGGGATATTATAATATGTATCACAAAAAGGAATATTACATTCTTTTGGATTTTCATAATCATTTTTTGCAGCAACTGCTGTTTCCCATCCTTTTTCTTTGAACATCTTCAAGTAAGGTATATGAAATTCCATAATGTGTGTTTTTACAACGGTTGCTACATACAAAACTTTCTTCATCCTTATTCTCCTCTATGCCGCCGTTTTCTTTCCTTCTTCTATACCTTCTGTACTTTCTTTCATGAATAATATTTTTACTGTATAGAAGATTACTTTTAAATCTAGATATAATGAATAATTGTTGATGTACATTAGATCCAGTTTTAGCTTGTCTTTTGGTGTTGTGTTATACTTTCCAAAGACTTGTGCATAACCAGTCAATCCAGCTTTTACTTTTAATCGATATTTAAATTCAGGTAATTCCTCATCGTATTGTTCAGCTATTTCCGGTCTTTCAGGTCTAGGTCCAACAATAGACATATCACCTTTTAAGATATTCAATAGCTGAGGAAGTTCATCAAAACGAATTGCTCGAATAATTTTTCCTACTCTAGTAATACGATCATCGTTTTCTCCACTAGATAATCGAGCTCCAGAATTTTTTTCTGCATCAACAATCATACTTCTGAATTTATAAACATAGAATTCTTTCCCGTCTTTTGTTAAACGCTTTTGTTTATATAAAGCTGGACCACCATCATATAATTTGATAGCTAATGCTGTTACTAACATAAATGGTGAAGCTATAATTGTTGCGATTCCTGTTAAAACTAAATCAATCGTTCTTTTTATAATCGCTTGTTCAATCGTTAAAGCATATTTTTTAGTTACATATAATGGTGTGTCTATGATATGCAAAGGTTGAGCTCCATTGCGAATGATTTCTGCAACTTTTGGAACCATAAACATAACTTTACTATTTTCAAAACAATATTTTGTAATGGTATTTCTTAAATTAGGATCTAAATCATCAATCATGATTGTTCCATATTCATTACAGCGCTCTAATATATTTTCTACTCCACTATCTTCATATATAATTTCTTTAATGAAAAAACGATTTTTTCTGTTATCTAGTTTTTTACGTAAGATATCAGCTGATTTTGCATCACTAGAAATCAACAAAATACGATGTCTTCCATATATTTTGATTTGTAAAGTATTACAAATAACTGTCCAAGCTGCGCTACAAACAAGTTGTAACAAAAATAATACCAAAAATCTCCATCCCCAGCTTACGCTCCGAAAAAGAACAATCAGAAATAAACCAAAGATAACGTCTGTTATCAATAAAGATAATGCATTAGAATATAGAATCTCAGTAATTCTATAAACCCCTATTTTATTTCCATAGTAAACAATAAAAAATACATACAAGCAAAAACAATATGCTGCTAACAGTATCCAAGTATGACTGGTATCCAATAAAAAACCAATATTCATCAAAAAGCCAAAAAATAAAATTGTCATTAAAATTGGATATATTGCAACAAGTCCTCGATAAAATAATTTCCCTAACATTTTACTTTCTCCTAAAAAAAGGATACACTTCCCCCTACCCCACATCAAATGATGTAGTTATGAGAAAATGATCCAGACTTACTTAATATGCGGTAAACCAGCTATATTTTATAATTCCTTATTTTCTAATAAAGTTACTCCTGAGATCCATTGTTTTTCCAAAAAAAACAAATTCAATACAGCCAGACGATTTCGTTTATCATATTTAATGATATACGATTCAAAGCCACATAAAGGACCTTCTTGAATAACAAGTTTGGAATCCACTAATTCGCCATAAGACATTTTTAGAATTCCTTTATCATCCAACAACATGTCAAATAACTGTATCTCTTCTGGAGTAAGAGCACTAACTGTTTGGTATTGCAATTGTTTGATAAAACCTTTTTTTACTTCCTGGTTTCTCAACCAATCATTAAATGTATCTTGTTCAAGTTCTGTTTTTACAAAAACATAACCTGGAAACAAAGACTTTAACTCATTGGCTTTTCTATCTCTGCGATAATATTCAATCTTTACACTAAACGCAAAAACATCTTCACTTCGATTTAAAAAAACACAGAGCTTATCTTCATATAAGGTTTGTACAAACAACACATACCAGTTCATAATTCAATACCTAACTTTCTGACAATAAAAAATGGTGAATAAATGTATAATCTTCGCACACTTTAACACCAGAAACACAAAACTTAAGAAATATTAATAATATCTCTCAAAGGTACAATATAAGAACTCATAATTCTGCTCCTTTCTTTATTAAGGGTCAAAAAATGACCCCCCCCCCGTGAATTTTCGAGGAGAGCCGAATTACTAATGTATAATAGCATAATCGCTATAGTTTTTAAAGGTTTACATAGAGAAGCTTAAAAAAATGTTTGTCTTTTAATTGTGTAAACACGTGTAATTTAAGAGATATTCGTTAATGATTTACGTTTTGTAAAATTTTCTTAATTTTAAGTTATTTCTTTTTAAAAACCTTTTTTTATTTCTAAAGTCAATGTCCATTTCCATCTCATTTAGGATCCATACCAAAAACACTTCTAGAAGCAAGGATAGATTTTAAATATTCTATTTCTGCATCTCTGTTTTTTAATTCTTTGATCAAATCTTCTTTCTCAAGAGAATCATATTTTTCGGCACGAATCTTTCGATCTTCAAAGTACTGTCCATCTTTTTGCTTGAATCGATTTGGATCTTTGTAATAAGCAGTTACCCATTTTTCTACTGTTTTCAATGGAATAGATAACTATTTTGCTAATAAAGAAGTCGATTGTTTCTCAACACAGATCTTGTAACAGATATTATCTTTCAGTTCATTAGAATAAAACTTATTCATTGTTAATTAAAGATACTCCTGTTTTTGTCTATGTTGACACACTATCTTTTTGTCCATATGATTTTTAAACTCTTTTATCAACAGCAGTATCACCTTCAATACGTAACTCATATATCATTTCACTCTAATGCATCCACCTATTGATATCATAATGGACAAAAGTTTCTTAAAATCACAAATACAAACATCCTCTCAATTCATTTAAAATGATCCCCCCCCCGTTTATTTTTGTCAAGTGTTTTCAAACGGATAAAACACAAATAGCCAAAAAAAAACCTAATCAACACTATGTGTGTCTCAAAGGTATTTTTATGGATTGTGAAATTCATCTATGTTCTTTATGATTTTGAGAAGTTGATCAATAGCATATCTATTCCCTATGTTTTCTAATATTTCTAAAGCAGAGTATAACATGTTCTTAGAATGAATTACATTTCCTCGATAAAGTTCAAGATCTCCTAATCCCCACAAAGCATTTGCTTTTGCTTCTAAACTTAATCCAACCGATTTTTCTAAAACTTCATTGTATATTTTTTCCACTTTCCTCAGTTCTCTTTTCTCACCTTTCTTTAAAATCGTTGCATAAACATATCGTATAGAAGCATAATTGATCATCGCATGTAAATATAATAGATTATCCTTCACCTGTTTAGAATATGTGATGCATTCTTGTGAAATTCTAAGTGCTTCTAAATAATCTTTTTCATAATATAAAGCTGATGCAAAATAATATAAGTTCTCACCTTTAACATTAGATTCTTTATTATTCTCAATTTGTCTACAAAGTTTGATAACTTCTTTATAGTTTCCTAATCTAAATTCCGCTTTTATTTTTTGCATTTTCATAGTTTCATTTGTCTCATCACTTAGGATTTCTTCATAAAGCTCATAAGACAAAAGAATCTCATTGCATAAGATTTTTCTTTCCACATTATTTGTACATATCCTTTTTATATAATCTGAAACGGTAAATCTTTTCTCCGGCATTCCTTCTTTCAATGAAATCTTTTCTTTATCTGCCCAATATTTTAAATATGGTTGAAGTTGTCCATCAAAATAAGTGATATGTGTTTTTTGAGATAATCTTAAAATTTTAGTATTATCTATCCTATTTGTTATTTTTGGAAATTCATATTCATTATTATAGTTTAGCCAAACAATATCTTGTGGATTGGCTTCTTCCAAAAGAGGGACTATATCAAAATCATCGGAACAAGAATATCCCATAACAATAATTATTTTGTCTTTCATAAGACTTAATAAATATTTTTTCAATTTTGGAAAAAACATAAATGCTCTTTCCGTTTTTGCCAAGGCTTTGATAGTAATTACCAATTCTGCATTATTTTCATTAACTAATGGATTACTTCCATGAATTTTAATCAACATTCCTGATAAAGGATTATCACTAGTATCTAAATCTTCTCCTGTATACACTATACGTTTATTTGGATTTATAAAAAAATCACCATCACAAGAATTCTCAATACAGTTATCAAAATTAGTAGTAATTATAGAGCTCCCCTTTTTTAGCATTTCTCCCAAAAAACTATGTACTAGATTATATGAGTTGGATTCGAAAAGTTTTGCTATTAACAAATCTGTATCACACTTTTTTTGTATTTCATCAATCAATGACTCAAACCGATAAGTGGTTTTTCCAAATTTTTGTTTTAGCTTCAAAATTACTTTATCACTAACTCCACATTGCTTTAATAAATCACAAATCAATACATTTACTGTTGGTAATAATGTAGGCTTATCTAAAGAAATTCCTGCTCCACAAAGAAAGACCAATTTAGTAGGATCTAAGTTTATTAAATAACGTAATTGACTCTCTATTTCAAAATTCATAATAATCACTCTTTTATTAGTATTTCTTTCTTGTATTTTTGCATCTATCTTATAACTAAGGCTAATATATCTTCAAAAATATTATTCCCAGAATTGTTTTATCTTATTTTTCTATGTTTTCTTTTTAGAATCTTATCAATTTTTGGCTCTTCTGTACTAAATGTGGGTAAATATTTATAGTAACGGATGAATAAACTCTTTATCCATCGAATAAAACAAGATTATTTGAATATAAAAAAACATGTGGTAAATTTTCAAGTGTTCAATCAAGTAAGGAATACCATATGGCACTTAAAAAATCACTAAAATCTATCCTCAATGTCAATTGCATCAAGATAAAAAATGTAGAATTCAATCAAATTTCCTCTTCTCTTCATATCCATGTCGAGATCACAAAAGGGCAAAGATCTCGTTGTCCAGTCTGTAGCAGGAAATGTAGCGGATATGATTCTACGACCGAACGCAGAGCTGAACAGACTGCCAGGGAACGATGGAAGATAAAAGAACGACATGCGTCTTTCCACAGGATTTACAGCGGACACGGTGACAAGAAGCTTGAACTTACCGTTGGAAGTCCTTGCATATCGTTCATAACTTGAATGCAGGACCATGTCATGTCTGCCACAAGTACAGGGGAGCCGGTGAAGATCGATCTGGTCAAGACAGCGGTCATACAAGCTTTGAGAAATTTCTTCATTTAAATGTTGGACATTTAGTGTTATCATAATATTGCCTTTTGGGTGGTGAGAACGGATGAAGCGCCTAAACTTACGATCGGTTCTCATCTTTTTTCTTTCATTTATAATTATTATAAGGTCCATCTACAAATAATACGACTCAATCTTGATCATATATTTGTGGCTAGACCTTTATTTTTTTTGACGATATCCTTTCTTTTTATACATGAATTATTTGATGGTCTATAACTTATGAGTATTATACTTTAAAGTATATTGTTTACCATGATTGTGAATTTTTTTATTTTTTTATATATACCGTTATCAGACTTTAATTAAGAAAAAACATTCAAGAAGTATCGTACTACTAACTATAGAAACAACATATCATTCTTTGACTAAAGCTTCAATAAGCACAGTCACCTATATTAGCTAGCTATGCCTATATTTCTCAAAATCGTCCTCTGAAGTTTAAACAACAGGTTCAATGACAACACCTTTTAACAATGCTAGAGTAATAGATATAAGATAGGAGGCAATAATATGTCAAACGAAGTTGTAATCTTTAAAAATGGAGAATTGGAATTAGAGGTCAATATAACACCCGAAAAAGAGACTGTATGGCTTACTCAAGATCAAATGTCATCATTGTTTGATACTGCAAGATCTTCTATTGCTTATCACATCAATAATATTTTTAAAGAAGGTGAATTAGTTAAAGAGACTTCTGTCGAAATTTTCGACAGAAGTCAAGGAAAAGCATCACGCCCACCAATGTACTATAACCTTGATGTAATTATCTCTGTTGGATATCGTGTGAAGTCGCAAAGAGGCATTGCCTTTAGAAAATGGGCTACCTCTATCTTAAAAGACTATATGATTAGAGGATATGCTATAAACCAAAAAAGACTAGATGCCTTGCATAAAACTGTTGAAATTCAAACCAGAATACTTGCATCAACCTTAGAATTAGACGAAAAAGAAGTTTTAAACGTTATTGAAACTTATGCCAACGCCTTATCTTTACTAGATGATTATGACCATGGTTTACTTTCTAAACCAGAAGGAACAAATTCTATTTATCGTTTAAGTTACCAAGAGTGTCGAGAGTTAATTGATAAAATGAAATTTGATTCTGATGTTTTTGGTATAGAAAAAGAAGAAGGTAAACTTAATGGCATCTTAGCTGCCGTTTATCAAAATGTATTTGGTCAAGAATTATATCCAAGTATTGAAGAAAAGGCAGCCAATCTTCTATACTTCTTAATTAAAGATCATCCATTTGCCGATGGTTGCAAACGAATTGGTGCAACCATTTTTCTTGAGTTCTTAAATAAGAATAACCATCTTATCATAGAGGGTACTCCAATTATCTCTAATAGCGCTCTTGTCGCAATTACTTTGATGATTGCTGAATCTAGACCAGAAGAAAAAGAAACGATGGTCAGCTTAGTCATGAATTTCTTATCGAAATAATCTATTCGATTATTTGGAAATAATTTTTACTCTTTAGGTGGATCCAGAAATATTGGTAATATCTCATTAGTTTGTCCTACTGTCTATTGCGAAACTGATACCGGTGCCAGCCCAAAAGTTTATGCTCACAATCAAGATTTCCTGCCATATATTCATGGAGAAAACGCTCAATACTCTTTACATACAGCTACAAAAACTATGGTAATGACAGCATTTGATATCTTTAATAATCCAAAAATCGTAAAATAAAACAACAAGGTTATCTATCCAAAATGGATAGATAACCTTGATTTTAATTTTCTCAATTTAACATCAGCTATAAACAAAGAAGTTTTATTCAATAAACTCTTTTGTCTTTTCTATTAAATACAATGGAATATTGGTAATCGATCCATCTGTTCGATATCCTCTTTTAGAAAATCGAATAGCTACTTTAGACTGATACTTCGAAATAAAATTTTTAAAAGATGCAGCGGATTTATCCTCTCCTGCTTTTACTTCAATAGGAATAATATCAATACCATTCTGGAGAATAAAATCAATTTCCTGATTCTTACTTGAATAATAATGAATCTTTGATTCAAAATGTCTACGAAGTTGCTGTAAAACATAGTTTTCCGTAAAAGGTCCCTTAAATTGATAATTATCCTTTAAAAGAATTGCTTTATTATCCAATCCGGACATATGTTTTAAGAGCCCTGTATCAAATAAAAACAACTTAAATTGATCCAATTTATTAAATGCATTCAATGGATGTTCTATTTTCGATACATTATAAACTCTAACTATCAATCCAGCTGAAACTAACCATTCTATTGCTTCTTCAAAATCTCGTGCACGTGCCCCTTCTCGTACTGCGCCATACATAAATTTCTCATTTGGCTTTGCCAATTGTGTAACAATGCTCCTAAATACCATTAGGATTCTACCACTGTTTACTTTTCCATTATATTTAGAAAAATCATTTTCATAGATTTCTATAAGCGCATGTTGAATTTGGTTTATCTTAGCTGGATCTTTGTATCTTAACCAGGAATAAACACATTCTGGCATACCACCAATAATTAGATAATAATCATAAACTTCTAATAATCGATTATGAAAAAATTCTTCTATTCTTTGATTTTTATCAATATCCTTATAATATATGTATAAGTTTTCATCTATTGCGCAAAGAAACTCTTCAAATGATAAAGGATAAATATTTAGAATTTGAACCATTCCTACAGGATATGATTTTGGTTGAGCTAATAAGGTTCCCAATAAACTTCCTGCTACTACTATATGATATTCATTTGCTCTTTCTTTAAAATATTTTAGTGAATTCAGCGCTTCTGGACACTCCTGTATCTCGTCTAATATGATCAAAGTATTCCCTGGCTTTATTGGCTCTCCAGATATCATAGATAAGAGTTCAATAATTCGAAAAGGATTTTTATTAGTTTGGAAAATTGACTTTAAGTCATCTTCTTCGTCAAAATTGAAATATACATAATTATCATAATGTTTTTTACCAAACTCTTGCATTAACCATGTTTTCCCGACTTGTCTTGCACCTTTTAATATAAGTGGTTTACGATCTTCACTTGATTTCCAATTCAATAAGTCTTGCATAGCCAATCGTTTCATTAAAATCACCTGCTTTATTACTCACATTTATGATATCACATTTTTCCAGTTTTATTTTATATAAATTACACATTTTTCTAAATTGTATTTATTATTTTTTGCACATTTTTCTAAGTTTTTTTAGATTTATAAATCACATTTTTATATTTTGAAATCTAGTTTTAATATAAATTCAATCTCTATATAATCTGAACTTTTATAATTTGTTTATCCGAATCCTAAATAAACTTGATTAATATTTTTTTAATTTATAGCCTTTACCTTAATAACACGTATTCATTTTATACGTGTTTTTTTTGCTATAATACAAATGCAAAGAGGTGTCATATGCCAATGACGTCTAAGGATATGGAAAAACTTATCCTTGCAGATGGTTGGATATTAAAAAGTCAAGTAGGATCTCACAGACAATACATACATCCAACCAAAAAAAGGTAAAGTTACGATTCCTTTACATTCAAAAGACTTGAAAAAGGCTATGGGTCTTTCCATTTTGAGGCAGGCGGGACTGAAATAATCCCTGACTCATAATTATATTTTCAAAAGGTTAATTTATGTTATCCATTTACCCAGCTATCTTTTATAAAGAGAAAGACGAATATTCTGTAATATTTCCAGATTTGAACTATCTCTCGACATGTGGTGAAAACTTAAATGATGCGATGGAAATGGCAATCGATTGTTTAGCCGGATATTTATATACCGCAAAACTAGATGATGATAAATTACCAGAACCATCAAAAATTGATGACATTCATCCTATTGACATCGCAAATACAATAGGTTTTGATGGAAAAGATTCATTTATTAATCTTATTTCAGTCGATTTAGAAGATTACGCAAAAACACACTTTAATAAATCCGTAAAGAAAACTCTTACGATACCTGAATGGCTGAATCGTGAAGCAACCAAAAAGAACATCAACTTTTCAAAAGTCCTACAAGAAGCTTTGATTGTTAAATTGCGTTCTTTGTAAACCTAAAAATCAATTATAAGCGTCATTGGCATGGCATAGTTCTAAAGAAAAATGAGCATTACACTTGTTGATTTAAGTGTGATGCTCATTTTCTTATAAATCATTTAGAAAGAATCCAAATCTTAAAATTCATTGGTATAAGAGAATACAAACTGATCTCCATCGTTGATTCCTAAATTTTGTACAGCTGGGCACATTCCTTCTTCCTTACATGTTTCATTGTTTTCGCTGGAATACAACCACCATGGTCCTTTATTAAAATCCTGTTTTAACCCTAACATAGAATCAATATATGCTCCATAACTTCCCTCTTCAAATACAATTTCTAATTCGTCACATTCAGATAAGAAATCATACAAGTTTTCAATATCTCCTTCTTTTGTCAAAGTTTCATTAAACAATTCTTTATCATTTACTTCATCTTTTACGACAATATCTAAAGAAACTTCTTTTACAGAAGAATCTGTATCACTCTGTGAAGCACAACCTGTTAGAATCATTCCTGTACATAATCCCATTAATAAAATATTCTTTTTCATCTCAATATCTCCTCTGTAATTTTTCTAAAAATCCAACTAATTTATTTCCAATCAAGGCATATTCAACACCACTGATAATTCCCTGTGGAATTGAAACCTGTAACCCCAAAATTAAATATAAAACAGTAACCTGCTTTGAAAACAATAAGAATGGCAACTGTAAGATCTGTCCTGTTAAAAAGGAAAAGAAACCACATAACAAGATTGGATATATCTTTCTTTTTGCTAATCTCTCTTTATTTAGACCTATGATCAAACTATAACTTGGATACACCAGAACATACATGGCATTCCAAGGGTTTACTCCTTTAATAAACATATTGACCACAGTAAAGATCAAAGATCCAATCACAGCCTGTTTGGTTGAAAAGCTCATCGCAATCACAAAAGTACATAAAGTGATTACCTCCAGATACATCACAAATGAAAGTGAAGTAAAGGCAACAAATTGAATCGCACCTAAAATAGCACACAAGACCATGTCACGTGTTGTCATAAAACAACCTCGTATGACTTAGATACAAACACCTTTTCTTCAAACCCCTCTTGTTCATTTTCATATAAAGCCATATAAAAGAACAAATTTGCCAATAGATTAAACAAATCATAGATCTTTTTATCCACTTGTTTTTCTTTTTCAATCTTCACGATCCAGCGAACGATGTTTTTACATTCACTTCTTAATACATGAAGGTAGCTTGCGCCTATACAGCCAACCGGAAGATAGAACTCTTTAAATGGTCTTTCATACTTTTGATAAATCTGTTCTACTTTTTGAAATCTTATGTCATCAATGGCATTTTTACCACGAATCGATCCATTGGCATGATAGATCGTTTCACATAAAAATAAGAGTTCCTTTTGATCGATATGCTTGATATAGTGCATAGACAGCCCTAGAAAACTTGCCAATCGATCAGTCATGATTTCATAATCACATTGATTTGATCCTTCTTTTAGAAAACTATATGCACAATAATCCACTTTCATCACCTCCTAAAAAAATCTGCCTTTTGGGCAGATTAAAAGAAATCCCTTTTTCTTGAGCCCAGAAGAAAAAACTATTTATAAGAAAGCAGGTCTCCCGACTTCATTTCATCCTCTGATCACCTTCCCATATTTCTACAGTGGCTTTGATCATCGTCCATATCACGGTTGCTGGGGCAGTTAAAGCTTTTACTTTATTCCCTTAACTTCCTTATAAGTGATTCAATTTTATTGTTCTTCGATCTTCATCGTATTCATCTTTTTGAATTGACCAGGTGTTATAGAATAGATTCGTTTAAACGTCTTATAGAGCGCAATATCTGATTTAAACCCGCAATTTTGCGCAATCTCTTCAATCGTCAATTGATCCTCTAACAACAAGCTCTTTACTTCTGTCAGTCTTCTTCAAGCGATAAAATCATGCACCGAAAGCTCCATGACCTCCTGGAACACATGTAAGACATAATACTTGCTGTAACCAAGAGATTCACAGATATCATCCAAACAAATATCTTCTTTAAAATGATCTTCAATATACTCTACAGCTTTTTTAACCAATAAAGATTTCTTATTGTCTTTATCTATATTCATATGTATCACATCCGAATAGAAACGATACACGCTGGAGCTGTTCATAAAGATATCACAAGTTTTATATTTCGTTAAGCTTGAATAAATCGAGCTAAAGAAATAATTGACCGTTTTATATGCAATCGAATCTAAGATATAAAAATCTTTCTGTAAAACCTTAGACATCTTCTTGCCCTTGATCAAACAATATTCCAATTCGACATAGTTAAGATTTAATTCAATCTTATGTTTTCCTAGCAAGATCAAAGTTGTCTTTATATCCGGCGATATCTGTTTATCATCCACTGTAACTACACCTAAGTTTTCATACCAAGAAATCACCAGACAATCTTCTTTGCCTAACTCAAAAGAATATAAGATTCTACTTTTTTTACAAATTTGACCAATCTCAACTGCCAAATGTAGATCATTTTTTAAAGGATGTTCAGATTTTAATAAATAGTGTTTCTTATGTTCTACATGCTCTGTCTCACATAGTCATTCTCTTTCTACAAAATACATACCCACATTTAGTACAGAAGAGCCATTTTTCTTTAATAATATTTTAATTAAGGGCTTCTGTATCAAATTTAAATTCTAGTGCGTATAAAGGATAGAAATAAATACCATTTTCCTCATCTTTTCCTATATTCTTTGAAGACAACCTAAAAGCGTATTGCGGCTTATATTTGGCAACAAAATTTTTAAACGATTTTGAAGTTGTATGATTTCCAGCTTTTACTTCAATTGGCGTTATTCCATCCAAGCAATCAATCACAAAGTCTATCTCAGTATATTGATTTGGTTCATAGTAATATGCATTTATTGACAATCTTTTTAACATTTGCGAAACAACATTCTCGTATATTGCTCCTTTATATATGCCAATTTCTCCCTGCATGATTCTCAATACATCTCGATTATCAAAACTAGATACCAACAAACCTGTATCTCCCATATATATTTTGAATATAGATAATTCAACTTCTTTCTTGAGTGGATAATCTATATGTGCTAAGCGATTTGTTTGAATAACGATTCCTGCATCTTTCAACCATTGAAGACTATTATCAAAATACCGCGCATTATACCCTTTTTGTATCATAGAATATTGAAATTTATGATTCTCTTTTGCAAGCTGTAAAGGGATAGAATCAAAGCATTCTCGAATTTTGATTGCCTGAGTTGCATCTGAATATTTCACCATATCAGCCAAATAATCGTTTACAATGGCTCGCTGTATTCTTAAACAATTTTTTTTGTCTTGAGAATCAATATATTCTTGTACTACTTCCGGCATTCCTCCAATAACCATATATAAAGAAAAATATTCATTCATTTTATCATGCAGTAATTCCGGAATCGGTTCGCAGTTCTTCACACAATCAAAAACTTTCCTAAGTACTGTTTCATTGATATCTAATGCATTTAAAAACTCTATAAATGATAGAGGAAACATTTCTATCACTTCAACATATCGAACCGGATACGAAGAAGTTCTCGAAATCGCAACACCTAATAAAATGCCCGAACAAATAATATCACATGGAAAATCCTCTCCTATAAATTTTAAAGCTGTCAAAGCATCTGGACAAGCCTGTATCTCATCCAAAAACAATAAAGTATCTTGATCTATTCTCTCTTCTAAAGCAAAATATGTAAAATATTCATATATTTCCTTAGGATCATGCGTTTTCTGGAAAATTTCCCGTGCACTTAAATCTCTTTCAAAATTGATTTCTAATACATTACGATAATTCTCTTTGCCAAACTGACGAATAATATATGTTTTTCCTACCTGTCTGGCTCCTTTAATTATAAGAGGCTTTTTCTTTTTGCTGTTTTTCCATTGTATAAGTTTCTTCATAATATGACGTTCCATAAAGCACCTCCTTTGTGTTTATTATATAATTTACTTTAAAAATGTGCAATTATGCATTTTTTTACATGTATTTTTATGTGTTTTTGCACTTTTTTTAAAGTTA
>ENA-OPSC01000206-OPSC01000206.1-human-gut-metagenome-genome-assembly--contig:-NODE-206-length-32928-cov-2.318559_pt1 | contig 32928 bp, 24 predicted proteins | sample MGYA00241800_ERZ501891 | MGnify/ENA primary metagenome ERZ501891 (study PRJEB25962, sample SAMEA2042407) | human gut metagenome | biome: human gut; feature: human-associated habitat; material: faeces...
TCTTTAAACATAATAATTCTACCGACTCTACCATTTCCATCTTGAAATGGATGGATTCTTTCAAATCTATAATGAAATTCTATTATTTCTTTTATAGTTATTTTTTCTAATGAATTATACCATTCCATTAATTTAGCCATATCTCTTGCTACATTTTTAGGAAGAGAAGTCTGCATATTTCCAGTTTCATTTGCTAGTTTCTTGTAATCTCCAACATTAAACCATTCTTTTCTACTATCTGATGTTCCTTCTTTTAAAATTTTATGAAATTTTTTTATCATTTCTTCTGTTAATTTTTCCTCTGCTACATCTAACATATAATCAACTAATTTAAAATGATTTGCTGTTTCTAATATATCATCTACACTTGCTACAGTTTGACCTTCAAATAAAATAGTATTTGTTTCAAAAATATACCTTGTTTGATCCTCGGTTAGTTTACTTCCTTCAATATGATTTGTGTTATATGCAAATATAACTTGGGTATTATGATATAAGTTTCCCTTTAATTCCATTTCCTTTTGTTCTCTTAGAACTTCTAAAACATTAACTTTTGTAAGATCAAATTTTTCTTCATCTTTTATTAATTCATCAACTGTTATATTAAATGTATCTGCCAATCTTTTTAATGATTCAATATTGGGTTCAATCATTCCCGATTCATATTTTGATATTGTTCCTGGCTCAACTCCTAAAATTTCTGCAATTTCTTTTTGAGTCATATTATTTTTTTCTCTATATTCTTTTATTTTATTTCCTATACTCATAAATTCACTTCCTTTTTCATCTATCTATATTATAGCATATTATTTCCAAAAAAGAAATATTTTATTTGCATTTTAGTTTCAAATTTCCATATTAGAATATTTTTCAAATTAATATTTATATTTTTTATAGTGAAACATTACCAGAAAAATATTGTAATTATTTATTATAAAATAGGGCAAATCATATTTTGGAATATCACATAAAAACTGATTTGTTATCATATATGTTCCAAAACATTGATAGACCATTCTACTACTAACTCGTACAGGAACTAATTTCAATTTATTGTATTATAAGAATATATAAAAAATTTGTGTTAGTTTACATATTTTTCATGCTGGTTTATTTTTTGTATTATTTATTCTATAAATTCTATTTCTTCCTCCTTAAACCAATTATTATCTAATGCATATTTTTTTACTTTTTGTGCATTTTCTGTATATACTAATACTGCTAAACTATCCATTGCTCTTGTGCATGCAACATAAAATAACCTGTTTGTTCTTGTAATACTTGTATCCTTTTGCTCTCGTTCATTTTTTATATCTGCTGCACTTTTTTCTTTTACACCAAAAAGTTTTTCATAACTAAATAAAAAACCTTTTGAACTTTTATCATCTAATATAACCATTACTCTTGGAAATTCTAAACCTTTAATTCCTTGATGAGTTCCAAATCCTGTTTCTCCTGTAATATAATTTTTATATGCTATTATTTCAGATACAGGCTGTTTAAAAGCTTCTTTTAATTTAATAATATCATCTTCGTCTTCATCATTTAATACACTTTTTAATCTTTCAGGTAATTCAAATAGATTATTATCATTTACTTTTCTTAGAATGTCAATTAATAAAGGATTTTCAGCTTTTTCAAATAATTCATATAATTCATTAGTTGCATTTCTAATACAATTCATTACATCTGAAATATTTTTGCCTTTGATTAACTTAGAATATTTTTTTATAATTTTCATTTCCTCAAAACTATTTTTTAATTTATGAGACTCTATCAATGGTAAAATAATATTAGTGAAAAATGAAACTTCAGCTAACGAACCATCTAATATTCCTGTTCTAAACTTTTCAACTTCATATATAGGATTAAAAAAGCCTTCAAAGTTTAATCTTGTTGCTGCCATATGATGTTCTAAAATTAAGGATTGGTAATTATTATTCCACTCTTTATCTCCTGTTATTGTTTCCATTTTTAATGATATTTTCTTTTCAATTTCAGCTTTATTGACATTATTATTACAAATAAATAATCTTATATATCCTTCTTTAGCATCACTCCTATATCTTTGTTGCTTATTATCACAATTTTTCCTAATCATATTAGCTAATTCAACTATTCTTTTAGCACTTCTATGATTCATTACTTTTATAGGTTTTTCCCATTCCTCTGGTATTTCTTTTTCAAGATTTTCTTTACCATCCATATAAATTCTTTGCATTTGATCTCCAAACATACCAATAATTACATTATCTTTATAATTATTGTAAACATCCAGCAGCGCATCAACTAATTCTTTTTTGGTATCTTGACTCTCATCAATCAATATAATTGGGTATTTAGCAACTAATATTTTTTTCATAGTTTTTTTATTTTTTATAAAATCGCATCCAATTTGTATAACCTCTGCATGATTTAATGAATCATATTCCAAGTTTTCTCCATTTGGATTATAAGAAAATTTTTTTATTTTTTCTAACTTTTTTAATCTATCATTTTTGTTTTGTAATTTATTTAGTATTTTCGCAATTGATGCAGATCTTGCAGTAGATTGTTTTTGTTGTAATTCTTCAATATCTTTTGCTAATTCATTTTTTACCCATTCTTTTATATCAATTTGAAAGTTTTTTATACATTCCCATAAAAAGCTATGTATTGTTTGAACTTGAAAAATATCATCATAATCTACTCTGTTTAATATTTCATCACATGCAGCATTTGTATAAGTTATCACTGCTATTTTTTGAGAAAAAAGATTTAGGTTTTCTTTCTTGTGTATCTTTAAGTAATTCAACAAGTTTACCAGACTTCTTGTCTTACCAGATCCAGCCCCAGCAAACATAAAAAAAGATTTTTCATTTTCTTTATTAAAACAATTAATAATTTCTTCATCGACATGATCATCTATATGATTATCTTCAATAAATTCTTCGTTCATACTATGCTCCTTCTTCTAATAATCCTTTTGATGATAACTGAGACTCTAACCAATTTAAGCCATCATCAATATAGTTTGGCACAACTATTTTTTCTGGATCTATTAGATATATTAAATCTAAAGCAAATTCTGCTTTTTTAAAGCTAGTTTTTCTTATTTCTTCATATATTTTAGAATGCATATCCTCAAATCCAGTTGCAGATTTTATGATATTCGAAATTATATTTAAATATAATTCTTTATCCTCTATATTTTTAAATAATTCAAGATTACTATAAATTATACTATCTTCAAAAGTAGATGTTAGAGCTTCTTTTTTTTCATCGTTATAATTTATTTCAATTGGTATTTGATACGCGATTCTAATTGAAGAATTAAATTCGTTGTCAGCTAAAATCACTTTACTTTCATTATCATTATCCAATAAAAAATCTATTTGTTTTTCATGCATAATCCAATTTGTTATAGAATAATTTGTAGTAATTTGATTTTCATTTCTTTTTGGTTCAACTGCAGCATGTTTTCCTTCACTTGAAGCTGTATCTAAATCTGTTACTATTAATGTATCTATTCCTATCGTTTCAATCAATTTTTTTAATCTATGACTATGTCTACCATTGATTTCTAATATACTTATATACATTTGATTTAATTTTGGATATTTACTATGTATAAAATGTGGTAAGAGCATATTTTCAGCAACTCCTTCAACTAATATTATTGCATCAGCAAAAAATATATCACAATGAGTTGTTTTTAAATATCTCGATGCAAATCGTCTTGTCTGGTTTTCAGGATCTTCTTCATTATTGGTAGAAAAAACCTTTGATAAATCTATAACAATTGTTGTTGGAATTTGGTGCTCTTTATCAGCTGGCAGTCTTTTAAAATATCTCAGATCGCAGAAATCTATTTCTTTGACTATATGACTTGAATGTGTTGTAATAACTAATTGCGTTGTAAAATTAGTATTATCTTTTAAAAATTCACTTTCTGTTAATACTTTATATGCTTCTTTAATAAATACTTGCTGCACTTGCATATGTAAATGAGCTTCTGGTTCTTCTATTAATACTAAATGTATTGGTTCAATTTTATCTTCTTTATTCCTCATACTAGGTTTTATCCACTCATCTCTAAATGTTATTAGTTTGAATATCATGGATATTAAATTTTGATATCCTAATCCATTATATTGTTCAGGAAGATGATAGATTTCTTTAATTGTATTATCATGGGGTACTTCATATTGTATTGCAGATTCATGTTTTAATGCCTCCATGGCATCTATCTTACTTTCAATTATTATTTTTGGATTATTAATGCCTGGATAACCCATATTCTCTACTTCATCTAGTGCATCTTTAAACTTTTCAGCTAAATTTTCATCAAAAGCATCTTTAGCTTTTTCCATTGCTTGTAAAATATTTAGGTCTTCCTCTGTTGGAGATTTTTCTGGATCCAGATGATTATTATAATAATTTCTCAATTGAGCTGATAAAGATCTTGATGCAATTTCTTTAAAATTTGTATCTGGATCATGAAATCCTCTTTGTGCTTCTATAACATCTACTTTAATAATATTTTGTAATGAATCAAACACTGTTTCCAGTTCATAATCAATTTCTTGTGGTATATCTTTTTCATTATCAATTTTTAAAGCATCTAAAATATACAACTTTATTTTAAATATTTCATTCATTTTAGATTTCATGTAATCACAAAAATTTATCGGCCATATTTTTATATTCTTACCTGTTTCACTAGCTTTATTTTCTAACTCTCTAGCTTTACTATATTTTTCTATATAATCACTATACATTTTTTCTGATTTGTCTGGTTGAAGCAACAATCTTACACCTATCAAACCTCCATCCCAGTCAAGATTTGGTATTAAGTTTGCTACATATTGCATTTCATTATTTAATACTTCAATCCATATATCAATTGCAGGTAATAAATGATCCCACCTTAATTCAATTTCATCTGGATTACTTTGCTTTTCTATAATCCTTCTTCCTATTTCATTGATAGCTTTATGATTTGAAACTGTTATATCATTGAAATTAATTCCACTTTTATTAAACATTTTCACAAGTGCTTCCATTGCAGAAGTCTTTCCACTGTTATTTGGGCCTACAAATAATGTATTTTGATCTCCAAAATTTATTTTGCAATTTTTAAGCTTTCTAAAATTTTGTATTTGTACAAAAGAAATTTTCATATTCTCCTCCTTCTTTTTTTACATATTTACTATATCATTTTTCATGTGCAAATTCTGTCGAATTTTGTATTTATTTATCAAAAAAGCAAAATAATCCTGTATATTTTATACATTTATATTTTGCTTTTCATTAGTTATTTATATAAAACTATCTGGAACTAATCCTAAATTATTTATAATCTCATTTGACCTTTCTAAACAATCGTGCATTTCCATTACTTCTGTATAATCCCATGTTTTTAATTTAGATTCTATTGCTTGTATTCCTTTAGCTTCCCTTTTTATTTTCTCTATCTGCTTTTCATCAGATACAGCAACTATAGCTTGTACTGCAAAATTATTTGTTGCTTTTTGCAAATTCAATATCAAACTATCAATACTTCCATGAATTTGAACTTCAAATGCATAAATAACTTTTCCCATATTTCCTATTTGAGCTTGCCATATTGCATCTACTATTGCTCCATCTGCTATTTTCACTTCTGATTTACTTTCAAATCCCAACCATTGTCCTATCTCTACAATTTGATTTATTATATCATTATGTATAAATTGCTTTGTATCCTTTTCTATCTGAATATCTTCTTCAACAATTTGCACTACTTCCTTTTTAGCCATTGGATATACAATATCCCAAAACATATAATCTACTATTAATAAATTAACATTAGCTATCTCTTCATTAAGCATTTCTTGTTGTATTTGTTTCCCAATATTGCATAACCTTTTATAATTAGCTCCTGTATATTGGTAATTATGTGTAGGAACTTTTTCTACACCCAAATACTTAAAGCAGTCACATGTCACTTTATTGCAAATAACATATTCATTTGGATTTATATAGCTTAATATCTCACTCATACTAGATGGACCAATTGGTTTTATATTTTTATAAAAATCATCCCATCTTTTTTCAATATCATTATTACCGTATAACAAATCAATCAAATATTTCTTAACCATGTCAAATCCATTTATTTCAATTATTTTATCTGCAATATATTTTTTATTTCCCCAAACAATCATTGACCATAATTTTCCAATATATTCTACAAATTCATCTGAAGACATATTAATTATTCTTTCCTTAGTCCATGATTGATAATATTCCATTCTTTCATTTCTTTCATTAATATCTTCAATTTCATTACTATTGGAAATATGATTTTTATATTTTTTTATTACTGTTGTTAATTTTTCTTGATTCATTTTTCCATCCTTTCAAATTTCATTGAATTTTTATTATTAGCATCTTCTATATATAATACAACATCTTTAATTATAATTTTTTTCAAAATCATTACTACTTTTTCCATAAAATCAAAATCTATTTTTCCATCTTTTACAGGTAACAATATATTCTTATTTTTTACCACATTCCATCCACCAAGTTTATTTTTATATGAATAAATTGGTAAATCTGTAAATTTATTTATACAAGATACTAAGAATAAATATTGATTACCAGTAATTTCGTCATTATCATTTTTCCATTTTATTGCATATGCATCTGATAATACTGTGAAGTCTAATGATTGATAATATGCTCTATAAACATCACTATTTGATGGAATTGATATTACATTTTTTAATATTGTCGCGTTTTCTTTAGGTACATAATAATTTAATCCTTGATTCATAAAACTTGAAGTTAAACAAGGAAGTGGATTCGTATCAGTTGGATTATTAGGCAATTCTTTAGCTTTGTATGGCAATTTATTAGTTTTAACTTTTTCAAATAAATCTTCCATTTTAAATTGCTTCCATTCTGAACATTTTATTAATTCGTCTAAATCTATTTTTTCTTGCCCATCTTTAATATTTAAAAATTTAAAATCATCTTGTGTTAGATTTGGATTATCTAACCCCGATGTTAAAAGATATTCTTCTATCACATTTATAGGAGAACATTTAAGTTTATTTGTAAATATTTCCATAAAATCAAAATCTATTTTTCCTTCTTTTACAGGTAGTTTAATGTATTCATTTTCAATTTTTGCCCAACCAGATTTATTATTCCAATCATATTTTGAATAAATTGTGTTTAATGTTGCAACAATAAATGCGTAAATTTTTTCAATATTTATATTATTATCTTTAAATTTAAATGCATAACTATCTTGCAATACCGTAAATTCATTTGGTTGATAAAACACCTTACCAAAACCATTTGCAGTAGCACTAAAAACATTTTTTAAAATTGTTGCATTCTTTCTGTCTATGTATCGCCCAATCTGATTATTTGATAAGATTGCAGTTGTTGCTGGCAAATCTCCAACGCCGTTGCTTAATACATTATTAGTTTTAATTTTCTCAAATAAATCTCCAATTCTATAATCGCCCCACTCAACATCGTTGAGCATTTTATTGAGTGAGGCTTCTATTTTCCCAAGCGATCATTCTCCTTATTATTATTTTTAATTAAAGTAGAAATCTTCCAAGATAAATAATCGCTTATAGTTCGTTGAAAATCATCCATTGTTGGTTTAGTATCTATAGGAGCCGTTTGATTCCAATCAGCACCATTATTTACATCAATTCTTCCCTCATAATACTCTTTTTTAGTGAATATATTTAATTTAGATTCACCAAATCTAACCAAATCAACTACTTCTTGATATCTTTCTTTAGCATTTCCCACATCTTTTAAATTATTAGTTGATTTTTTTCTATTTGCTCTTGCGTATCCATCATTAGAAAAATCAATAAATTTTACTATATCATCATTCTGATGTGCCTCTCCCACTCTAAACACATAAATATTAGTTTGAACACTTGATTTTCCTACAAATAAATCTAATGGCATTCTAATACTAGCTAATAATGTACTATGTTTAAGTATTCTTTTATTAAATTCACTTGCTTTACCACTACCTGCTGAATTTTGAATAATTATAGCTGCATATCCTTTATCCATCATTGATAATGCTTTTTCAACAAATATCATACCATTTCCGGGTGCAGAATATGGAGGATTTAATACAAAGGCTGTTGCTGGGAATTTTTCATCTGTATTCTTAAAGCCATAATTACCATTAAAATCTTTTAATGAGTCTTTATTTAAGATATTTGAACTACCATCTCCCATTAAGATCATATTCAATATTGCAAGCATATAAATACTTGGTAATATTTCTAATCCTAATAATTGATTTGCTTTGATTTCAGCTGATTTTATAGCTAGTTGTTCTGGGGATTTAATTTTGTTTTTTGCGTCTATTAACATTTCATTCATTGCAGATACTAATAAGCCTGCAGAACCAGTAGCAAAATCCCATACATAAGAGTCTTTATCTATTCTTGCTAATTTTACCAATAAGTTTGCAACATAAGAAGGTGTTAATACTACATCGTTTAACTTATCTTGAGTAAAGCCAAGCCAACTATACATTTCATTAAATAATTTTCCAGTAAAGTCTGTAGAAAGACCAATTTTATAATAAATCCCTAAATCATCTACTATTTTGGTAAAAATACGCTTTAATTGACTTTCTCCATTTTCAACTTTATTTATATTATCTGTTGTTAGTGTATTTTGTAAAGTTCTAATAATAAGATTCTTTTTCTCAGTAGGTAAATTTTTTTCATTTAAAAATGCAGTTATTTTTCTAATAATTATATCTCCATCTTTATTGCCTTCTTCTGTTGAAGATTTTAAATCTGACTTTTCTAGTGGAGAAACTTTACCAGGTATTCCAAGAGTTGCTATTATAGAAGCAGCAACTAAATAAACTCTATCACTTTCAGATAATCCTTTTTCGTTTTGATATATATCGTTATTTAATTTTACCAAACTAGATTCTATTTCTTTTTCTCGTTTTTCCTTTAATGTTTCTATTTCCTCTTGTGATAATTGTAATCTTTTAACTTTATCAATAAAATCATCAAAGTTTTCTTTTTTTAAGAATGAAAAATCAGAATATTCATCAACTTTTTGACCAATCCCGAAATTATCCTTTGATACATAATATACTCCAATTTCAGTAATAATTTCTCCATTATCATCTTTATATCCTGTCATTCCAATAGAAATAATATCTGTATAACTTGTATAATGCAACAATGCATTTGCATAATGAACTGCTCCATTTACAGCGTATGAATTTATATTTTTATAAATAGGTTCATTCTTGGCATTTCTATTCTCTATTTGACCATTTGAATCCAATTTTTCTAATTTTCCTTTATAACCTTTATATTCAATTAAAATTGGATACCAATTCATATTTTTATCTTGTAATAATAATTTAGCGTCAGGTCTATTACCTCCATTTCCACCACTCTTTGAATAATATTCATTTAGTGCTGTATTTATTTCTGTATTAAGTGTCTCTTGTTCTAATTTATAATCTAATCCATATTTCTTTAGCCATCCGTTTGCAATATCTGCAATGTTTGGCTCAATAGATTGAGTTGAATTCTTTGTCATCTTATTGTTCCCCCTATTTCTTAAATTGTGCAATATCTTCAATATTACATTCTAAAACTTTACAAATTTTTGCTAATATTTCTACTTGCACTGATTCATTCTTTCCAAGTTTAGCCATTGCATTTGTAGTTATTCCAGCCTTTTCAGATAATTGTGTTTTATTTATCTTTTTGTCTATCATTAATTTCCATAGTTTGTCATAACTTATTTCCATATAATGCCCCCATCTTTTATTTTTTACTTCGACATTATTCTATCATTTTTACTGTTTTATTTCAAGAAAATCTTGAATATTTCAAAAAAAATCGTTACTAAATAATGGTTTATCCACATAAAATGGCAGAAAAAGGTTGGGCAAACTAGAACTGATACATTTCTGTACCAGTTTCTACCTATCAAATCTTCTATCTTTTTTCTTTTTTAATTTTTTCTCTTCTTTCTCTTTAGTATTCTGCTTTTCTTTTTCATCTAGTTCTTTTATCTGTTCTTTAATTTTCGGCACATCATCATAAAATTTATCACACAACCTAATCTCTTTTCTAACCCTTGTTAAAGTAGCAGTAACATCAATTATATCTTTAGTAACACCATCTTTTTCAATTCCACTATCTAACTTTTGTCTCTTACAATACAGTCTATTCCTAATATTCAAAATTTTCTGTAATTCTTCCTGTTTCTGTTTTTTAATATTATCAACATCACTCATAGTCTCAATCCTATACTTACATAGGAATCTAATTCTTTCCGAATATTCATCCATCTTTTTTACTTCTGCCCTCATTTCAGGAGTTAATTTATATTGTATATTCTTTTTGGTATATAACTTTAGCAAATATCTATAATAGTAATACAATGCAACAATCCCTTTTGGTCTATATTTCTTTTTTACTTTATTTCTTGTCGTAAAATGTCTGTTTTTTACTACCATATAAGGAAGTATTTTTTCTGATTTTATATAATCATTTCCAAAAATTCTTCTTTTGATATTTTCCAATGAATACTCTTCTCCGAATGCTCTTTCGACTCTTATATTTCTTTTGTAGGGTTCTCTTCTTACACTTAATTTTTCTGCTCTATAATAGTAGTTATAGTCCATTGCTACTAACATCTGTTGAAATTGTTTTAAAGTATATGAATGTTTTATAGCATAATCTATATCTTCTTTTGCAAATTTATAATAATCTGAATCTCTCATAGATTTCTTATAAAAATTTTCAAAATTTATTCCTGATTTACAAGTCTTTTCTGTTAAAACACTTAAGCCATATTCCTCACATATTTCATCTGATGTTTTTCTTAGTAATGCTGTATTCGTTAAATTGCTATAATACTTTTTTCCATCTCTAAATGAAACCGAATTGATTACAAAATGATTATGAAGATGTTCTGTATTTAAGTGTGTAGATACAACAACTTGAAACCTGTCTCCCCACATTTCATTTGCAAGTTTTACTCCAATTTCATGCGCTATTTCTGGAGTAACTTCTCCTTCATTAAAAGATTGATAAGCATGAAACGCTAATATACCATTTTCTTTTCCATATATCATTTTTACAAGTTGCATTTGTTTAACTGAATCTTTTACTTCACAATTTATACTCGTTGTATAAAATTGTTTTTCTGTTTTATCTGGATTAGTTGCATATGTCATTACTTGTCTGATACTATCAAATCTATCCATTCCATATCCATTAGATTTTTTTCTTGTCTTTTCTTCATTTGTTGCATAATCAATTACATGATCTAATCTCTTTTGTACTTTCCATATTTTTGTTGTTGCCATTTGCTTCCTCCCATCTTAAAAGGGGATTGGGGATTTTCCCCATTTAGAATTTCGAGCTGACGAAATTCATTGCTTGTTAGGACAATAATGCACTCTTTTTTAGTACTAAAGCCCTTACTTTTTCTATCAAATACACACAATATTTTGAAAAATACTTGGACTTTTTTATTAAAATCCAAGTACTTTTTTTCTTTCATTTTCTATTTACTTTTTTATATTTTTGTACTACAATAATTGTATAAAGATTTGGGTTAGTATTTTAGTTTTGCGGCTTATACTAACTCTTTTTCTTTTACCTTTTTTAGTGTTATTCCATAACACATTTGATACAATTTTGATATTATTGCATCTACCAATTGTTCATCTTGACTTTGACTAAATCTTTCTATTAATCCATGTTTATCAAACCTAGTTGTAATTATTATCGGTAATCTATTTTCATTTCTATTTTGAATTATTGTATACAATTTTTCTAATGCCCACTGACTTATTTTTTCTGTTCCAAGATCATCAATTATAATCATATCTACATTTGAATATAGTTCTATTAATTCATTTTCTGACCTTGTATTGTCTCTAAATGTTTCCTTAATCATGTCCAATAACATTGTTAATCTTCCCATTAAAACGGTCTTATCATTTTCTATTAATTTGTTAGCAATTGATGCTGCTAAATGTGTCTTTCCAACTCCTGACTCGCCCGTTATTATCAGTCCGTCACTTTGCATTTTTTCTATACTTTTATCGATATAGTCTTTAGCAACTTTTACTGCCATTTCATTCTCTGAATTAATATTAAAATTTTCAAAGTTTTGTTCTTGAAATTTTTCTTCAACATAATTCTTCTTATAAATTTTATTTATGATATTTTTATAATGTTTTCTTTTTTCTATTTCATATTCTTGCTTATCTACATTATTCCAGTATTCTTGTGCCTCATTGCAATTACATCTTTCGTATTTAATTGCATCTGGAGAAATATTAGCATATAAATAATCGAGTCCTATTGGTGTTAATTCTTTGCCACAAAATTCACGCTTTTTGAACTCTTTGTGAATAATTTTATTAGATTTTGTATTGTCTAAATCCATTCTCGTTCTCCTCTCTTATATTTTTTTGTTTCTTATTTTCTAAATCTTTTTTGTTTTCTTCTTCTCCGTTACCTAACGCTTGTATAACGTTACTTTTTTCAATTTCACTTTTATGCTTTTCACGATATTTTCTTTGTCTTTCTCTGTTTTGTATTTGATATTTTTCATACTTTTCAATACTTTGATACTTGTCCCAATTTTTTATTAGAAATGTTTCCCCTTCTTTTTTTAACATTCCTAATTCTAGAAACTTTTTCAAAATTTTTTCAATTTTTTTATTAGATTTTCCCATAATCTTTGAAAAATTTTGAATTGTCATTGGATTGTTTTCTCCAACTTCTAATCTTCCTTTATTGTTACACTCAACTGCTAATGCAATTAACTGTATCCATACTCTAAAATATGTGTCTCCTTCAGGAAGTTTTAGAATTATTTGAATTTTCCTGTTTGAAAATATTGTAGTTTCTGTTTTGAACCATGGTATTTCATACATAGCCTCCTTTCCTCGCTTTCTTTCAATTAGTATTTAATTGATTCTTTTTCTTTCCTACTTAGATATTCGTCTAATACTTGAATTCTAAATAGAAATTTTCCACCAACTTTTGAGCATGGTATTTGTTTTCTTCTTACTAATTGATTTATTAACCAATAAGATATTCCTAAATATTCTGCTGCTTCTTTCATTGTTAGTGTTGTTCTTTGTACTTTTTGTAGTTCCATACATATCCCTCCTTCCTTTGGATTTATTAAATTATAAATTTGGTTAACAAGTTTTGTTCGTTTTTTGTTGTTAACTGATTGTATATTAACATGATTTATGATAAAATTCTATTAAATTTGATTAATTGTGTTATCAAAAGGAAACTTTTGGTTTTTTTGCAATTTGTTAACAGAAAGGATTTTATATGGAAAGAAAAAATACAATTAAAATATCTTTTGAACCTTCATACTTTTCACAGATTTTTATTCACATTTCTGGTTCTTATATGAGTACACTTGTTAATAAAAACAATAATAGATATTTATCTAATTTTAAAGATGATTGGTATGATGAGGAATTTGGAGAATTAATTTTAGAACTTGAAAAATGTCCTTCAGAATTAAGGAAAAAGGAAATATTAAATAGATTAGAAGTGTTGGCAAATACACAAACAAGAGTTAACCCTATTCCTCTATCTTTTCGTCATAATATAGAAGAGTTGGATGGTTATATTGTATTTGAACCAACAACATCAATTGAGCATTACGACCTTGCTCTATTAGATTTTATAAGCTATGACTTTAATATATTTAACGATTATTTATTATTTTTTATAAATTTCTTTGATTACTTTATAGATGAATTAGATGAAAAAGACATTGACTATATTAAATTAGATACTTTATATCCTATAGATGAAATAATTGAAATAGCAAAAAAATATTATGATAAAGAAAAAGAAAAATTAATACATTATCAAAGTTTATTCAAACATTGTATTAATTTTGTTTATGACATTGATAATCCTATTGATATGAAACATTTAACTCATAAACAAATTTTTTACTTATATAATCAAATATATCCAAATGCATTTTCTGAATTCAAAAAAGACTTTCATTCAGTAGATATATTAGATTATCAATATTTACAATTTCCTTTTAAACCTAAAGATGCTAAGTTAGAAAATATAAATAATTTAATTGATGCTATTGAAGAAACAGATCCAACTGGAAGAAAACTTGTTAATCTTAATCGATTTGAAACTAATAACCTATTTACTAGCTTTTATATTACATTATTCAATGTGGTATCTGTAAATAGTATGTATATAAAAATATGTGGTAATTGTGGAAGATATTTTATAACTCATAAAAAAAATATTTCATATTGTGATAGACAGGTGGCTGAATATGTAACTTGTAAAGATATTGGAAATAAAGAATATCAAAGAAGGAAATTAGAAAATGACTCTACCTATGATAAATATAGAAAAATTGGAAGTAGAAAACAGCTTCGTGCATCTCGAAACCCTGAAATAGAGATGTATCAAAATGATTTAAAACAATATCGAAAAATTGGTAAACAAATGTATAAAGATGTTTGCGATGGAAAAATTTCTAACGAAGATTTTGCTAAATGGGTTGATGAACAAGATAAATAAGGAATGGCATAAATACCATTCCTTATAATTATCTATCTAATATTTCCTTACTTAGTAATCTTATAGTTCCAATTTGTCTTTCAAACATCTTATCCCAGATATCAAGACATTCATATGCTATATTCTTCATTTCTTTTTCTTCTTTTCCTTCAGTTTCATCATATAATTCTACTACCAATTTTGAAAGTTCATCTCCATAGAAATATATATTTTCTTGATTTTCTTCATAATCCACGAAAGATTTTGAGACTTCCAAAATTATGTCAGAAAAATCTAAAACTGATAGTGCATTTTCTTCTAAATAATTAACTAAAGCATGCAAAGATCTTCTTCCCGAATTACTCTTTATTATTTCAATTAAAAATTCTTTGTCTCTTTTTAATTCTATTTCTTTTTCATAAAAGATTCTGCTTATAAAATTTTCCAAATCACAATTATTGTTGTTTAATTTTATAATTAAGGCTTTACACTTCTCATTATATTCTAAAGTATTGAAATATATTTCTAATATTCTAACTATTTGTTCTTGTTGAATTTTATCCATATTTTTTACGTCATTTACTATATCAACAAATTCATCATTAACAATATACATTTCAGCAACAGCTAATGCTCCTATCTCTTTTAATTCTTTATCTTCAGAATAATATAGTTTTTTAATTATTCCTAATACTTTTTCTTTATTATCTTTATACATATTAAACAATAATCTTCTTGATTCCCAAAAACTTAAAAATCTTTGATCTTGTTCAAATAAATTAATAATTATTGGAGTAGCCCATTCTTTATCAATATAGTATGTTGTGTACAAACATGATAAACTTGCAAATTTAACTACAGGATTTTCATCATTTGTCATTTTTATCATTGTTTCTTTAAATTGTTCTAATAATTCATTTTTGTTATATAATAAATGAGAAATTGTCCTTGCTGCTGCTCCTCTTGTACAATTTAAAGAATTACTCTTTAACATTTCTATACTTTTTATTTCAGTATCTTTTTCATTTATTACATTAGGTTTTCCTAATTCAGGATCTCTATGATTTATTGCGATATTCTTAATTATATTTAAAGTATATTCAGACCAATTAGTATCTTTCTTCTTTTCAATAATCCAACAAAAAGCGTTAGCTCTATATGATACATTATCACACGGGAATTCTTTTAATAATTGTTCAATCTTTTCGTTTGGAACTTCATTTAATTTTTCACTCATATGAAGTCCACTATAAATTGAATCTATATAATCATCTATTATAATTTTTTTATTCTTTAGTACTAAGTCTATCATTCGATTAGGTTCATTTGAAACAGCATTACTAAAACTAACTGAAAACGCTCTTAAGTTGCTTTCAATAACTCCTCCATCTACTTCTTTCCAGTTATAACCTTCTTTATTTTTTATTTTTGAATTTGATAGTATTTTTAGCCATTGTTTATCACTTAATTTCTTTCCTGAAACAGGTGACCAAACAGATCCACTATGTCCATCGGAATAATGAAAATAATTACTTCCATTATTAAATTTTCTATTTAATACCATCAATAATTCTTTTGTTTTTTTACTCATTCTGTCATTATATAGATATGGCAGTAATTCTACTTGTAAATTTCCCCACCAGTCCCATGGCATTTTTCTACATGTATAGTTTAACTTATATTCTCTAATATCTTTATATAGTTCTAAACTATTCTTTTGAGTGTAATAATATATTATATTTTCTAATTTTCTATAATTTTCTATACTACATTTTTTAGAATGCTTCATTAGAATTTTTTTTGTAGTAAGAAGCTTATCATTATTTCCACTAGTCTGTTCAAAAATATTTTTTTCAAAATTATCGCAAAAATATTCAATAATTTTATCACTATATTGTTCTGGCAGGTTCTCAAAGCCCTCCAATATGAATTCATTAAATAATGGATATCCTTTTCCCATATATTTTTCATAAATACTCCAAAATCTTTCAGGATGATTTTTTATCAAATTATTATTAGCTTTTTTTATAATATTTACAGCTGCTCTTTCAATACCTATACTATATTTATACCTTCCTGTCCATTTTCCAAAATATTCATCAATTTCAATAGGTATGCATGGTAGCAACATATTTATTATCTCTTCATCATTTTTTATTATAATATCAGACTCTTCATCAACTAATTCTTCTTCGTATCTATACAATCTTTTATTTTTGTTACTTATATTATATTCTATCCAAAATTTTATTAATTTAATTGCTCTCATCTCATTAGTTTTGAATAAAGATTTAAAATCAATGTAATCTTCACTTAACTCAGGATATTTTTCATATATTTTCATACGCAATTCAAACATTTCATCTATCTCTGTGCTAACATCAAAACTAAAACATCTATATATTCTTTTATCAATTTTTTCATTTTTTAATAAATGATTTTCTATAAATTTAGCAATTTCATTATCATATTTATTTTGTATACTTCGCAAAATAGAAACACATAATTCTATCTTACTATCATCTTCCATCCATTTATCTAAAATTCCATTTTTCAATAGTATCTTTACATATTGAACATTATATTGAATAACATTATTAATAATATGCTTACCATATATCTCATTATTAAGAAATTCTAATATAAAGCCTTCTATTTCACTATCTACTTCTTCTATTTGACCAAGAACTTCAAGAAATACATATTTTATATAAAATCTAACATTATCCGATAACAGAAGCTCTTTACCCATTTTTATAAAATCTTTTGCATTTATCTCATGTAAATCTTCTAAAAACATCTGAATTTGATATCTTCTTGATGGCGTTTGTTGTTCAGTATCTCCTATAATTTCTTCTATTGTTTTATTTTCTTGATACATATTAATCATTTCGATTTCAATAAAATAATCATATATTCTTTGATGAGTGAAAGATACATTTTGATTTTCGATAAATAAAAAGCCATTAGAAGAAAGATATTTTAAAGCATTTTCATCAACATTTAAGAGCTTCCTCATTATATTTATTCTGGACATATTAAACATTTTCTTAACTATTTCATTTTTACATTTTTTTATTAAAACACTATCTATATTAACATCGCTTGACTTATCTAATAATTGATTCCACCATTCTTCTATTAACTTATTAGTAGTAAAGCAATTGTCATATACTTTACTTTTATCTAAATGACACCATATATATAAATTGCTTGGAATTTGAAGCAACTCATTTAATTTTTTACTATTATTTTTATATTGTTCTCCAACTATATTTTTTACAACTTCTTCAGAAAATTTTTCAACTTCTATTTTATTCCACTTATTTTCCTTATCATTCAGTATTGACTTTATGTTATTATCATATTTTAAATCGTATGATCTACATACTAAAATAATTGATATTTTATTTTCTCGCTTTAAATTTATTCTTTCTATTTCTTGTATCAGTTGCTTACAAACAAATACAGAATCAATCGAATTTGCTTGAGTCCATCTTAAAGCATCTAATTGATCTAATACAATAACAGCCTTTTTCTCCTTTGAAATACTGTCTAAACAATAACTTATAGAATTTGGTAATCCTAATTTTTTTCCCCATTCTTCTGTACTGTTTTCTGGTATTCTTTTATCAAGCTTTATAGCGATATATGGTATTTCATTATCTTTACAATTCTCTGCAATAAATTGAACTATTCCACTTTTTCCATATCCCGCTTTACCACTAATAATTACTGATTCACCTTTATTAATTATTTCTTTACATATTTTATATTCATCTCTTGAAATCATTTCATCATTAATAGATCTAAAAAAAGAATTAAATTCTTTGTTCAATACTTGTATACGTGGAAGAATGGTTTTATCATATGCTAAATTGCTTAATTTAATTTCTTTTTCATCTAGGTATTTTTTTATTGTAATAAAGTCAATTGCTTTTCCCCAAACATCTTTATTTATAATATAATCTAATAATGTATTATACACTTTTTCCTGATTATCACTAAATAAATATTTTATATCTTTTAAAACAATATTTTTTAAGTTCTGATCTGGAAATTGATGATATGATGTTCTATTTAAATAATCTAAAGATTTTATTAAATCTGCATCTTTTTCTATATCTAACTTCATTTCTTGGCAATATTTTAAATAAAAATCTTTCATTTCATTATTAGCCTTTAAAACTTGATTCTCATAAAAATCTTTAGCATTTCTTGATGATGTATGAGCTAGATTTGTTAGATCTTCTAATAAAGCAAATGATATCGGAGAAACAATACTTACATAATTATTATTATTTCTATCAAGTTGAAACTTCCAAGTATCAAAAATATTATATTTTTTTATGTCTCCTATTGTCCATTTATCTTTATTTATATTTCTTCCTTTGCACTGTTGTCCTTCTCTTGTTCCATCTTTATTGACAATCCATAAATCTACTCCTTTTTCATCATCACCAATTGGTTCAATAGTTACACTATATATTTCTTCTTCTATAACTCTTAAAAGTTGTGATATTGCATAATTTGTTTCATATTTATTTCCTGCTTTGTCAGTTCTTCCGCCCCCTTGATATGACATAAAAATCTCTCCTCTCACTTTGTCAAATTTTATCACATTTTCTGTGGAAAGTCCATATATTTATTGATATGACAGGCTTTTACATATTTCGACATATAATTCAAAATTAGATATTTAAGTTTCTTTTTATTACCTCTTGTATTTTGTTATCATTTATTGTATAATTTGTGTTGTTAACGATATAATTTAACCTCTCCCACCCATGGTTATGCCTGAAAGGAGGTGAAAAAGGTAATGGCTGGGAGTATTGAAAAAAGAGGGAAAAATAGTTACAGACTAGTATGTCTTGCAGGATACGACTTGCAAGGAAAACCTATAAAGAAAACAAAAACAATACACGGAACCAAAAAAGAAGCCGAAATAGAACTAGCAAAATTCGTTGCTGATGTTCAAAATGGAATGTTTGTAGAAGGAAAATCATTAAAATTCTCTGAATTCACAGAAATATGGAAAAGGGACTATGCATCAAAAAAACTAGCACCATCAACATACAAAAGATATTGTAGAATATTAGAAACAAGACTTCTACCCTACTTTGGACATTTCTATATTAACAAAATCAAACCAACTGACATCATGCATTTTTATGATTTACTTAGTAGAGATACCCAGTTAGTTAGAAAAAAAGGTAACAATGGTAAGAAAACATTAAAACCCTTATCTGGTAAAACAATATTAGAACACCACCGATTATTAAGAGCAATGCTTCATAAAGCAGTATATTGGCAACTAATTATATCTAATCATGCTGAACGTGTTAAACCACCAAAAGCAAGAAAGCCAAAAAGAAGATACTATGATGATGAGCAATGTAAAATATTATTACACAATCTATCCTTACTTGGTGAAGATCAAATAAAATATAAAGTTGCAATCATTCTTACAATATTTACTGGTGTTCGTTTAGGGGAATTAATGGGATTAGAATGGCAAGATATTGATTTAAAAACAGGAATTGTTAGTATAAATCGTTCTAGTCAATATTTAGCCGACAAAGGTATATTTACAAAAACACCTAAAACAGAAAGTTCTATCAGAGAAGTTGCAATTCCAGATTTTGTTGTTTCTCTACTTGAGCAATATAAGTTATGGTATGATGAACAAAAATCGTTCTGTGGTGAATTATGGACTGATTCTAATAGGTTGTTTGTACAAGCTGATGGCAAACCTATGCACCCTTCTACAATAAGCAAATGGTTTGTAAAATATGTTAGTCAAATAGGTCTACCTGTAATTAATTTTCACGGATTAAGACACACAAATGCTACACTTTTAATATCACAAAATATTGATGTGGCAGTTGTAGCAGCAAGACTTGGACATGCACAAATTACAACAACATTTAATTTCTATGTTCATCCTATTATTTCTCATAATAGAAATGCAGGAAATGCTTTAGAAAACTTGCTACTACCACAACAAAAATTAGTCTAAAATCTTTTTTCAGATTTCACTAAAGTCATTAGACTTTTCACGATAAAAATAAATCGTTGTCAAAATCCTTAATTTTGTTCCAACGATTATATGTGTAACGTAAAAGACTACTATTTATAAAATTAGGTTTCCCATAGTCTTTTATTGGTTTTTTATTAGAAATATAAACGTTTTGGGAGATTTTCTTCCCCAACTTTTCCCCAATTTCACATAAAATGCCTATTTTTAGTCATTATTGTTAACTAATTGGAGAATATCAAAACTCGCCACAACCATTCAAGCTGTAACGATTAAAACAAATTTATAAATCAAAATCATTTCAAACTCACCTTAGAGTTATGAGAATACATAGAATTATCATATATATTTTTATAATTAACAATATTGTATATAAAATCCAATGGATCAGCACTCTTATTTACCAAATGTTCATTTCCAATATAAAATTATATACCATATTTCTTATTAACCCACAATGTATTATTTTTTAACTTATTTTATCATTTTTATTATTTTTCTCTACTCTGGATATATAATAAAATTTACTATATTTCATATATTAAGGAATTTTCTTTAGCTAATAAATTAGTAAAATTTTTATATGCCATTAATTCTAAAAATTTCATTTTTTTCATTTTCTTTGCCATTTCTTCATTTAAAGCAATCATATCAGGAACATTTCTTGCTGTGACTTTTATATTGTCATTTTTTAATATATCTTTTTTTCCATTTGGTGATATAAAAAAATCTTCACTATAATTAACTATAATGTAAGAAATTAACTTTAATTTTTCTTCTTCCTTTAGCTCTCTAAATTGTTGTATAAAAAATTTGTATTTTTTATTTTCTTTGCTAATAAACATTATTACAACCGTTTTTTCTTTTAAAGGAAATACGCATAAATTAATGTTCTCTATAACATATTTAGGAGAGTAATTATATATATCATTAATGATCCCACCTTTCAAATCTCCAGGCAATGCTATATGTCCTTGAAATCCAATAGGTGCAACATAATCTAATACATTCCAATAGATTAATTCATAACTAGACGTTGACTTCTTATTAAGTACATCCAACGCTCTTTGAAATTCATTCTTTATTTCATTCAAATCTAAATAGTTTACTTTTTGTTTTTCTAAAAGTTCTATTTTACAAAAGTATTCTGTTTCATTAATCATTTTTCTATACATAGCAATTTCATTTAGCCTTTTATCATACATTTTTAAAGTATTTTTCAAATCTATTTGTGCCATAATCTTTTTTCTTGGAAGTTGTAATAATCTGTTTTCATCTTCATAATCTTTAAACAAATTATTATCACATTCATTACAAATCCTATGGAACGTACCACTATTTTTAACACCTTTTGCTTCTTTTATAAAAGGTGCTTCGAAAAAGTAATTTGAATTTAATATCATTCCCTTTTCACTTAAATTACTTAATATGAATTTAGGTAGAGAATGTGAATTACAAAAGCTACTTACTTTCTTCTTACAACATAAACAATATTCTAATTTTGAATTTGCTCTTGCATCTTTTATCATTTGATTGTATTGTTTTAAATATATATTTCTACTAATATCTTCCATATAAATCCCTACTTTTTATTAATTTAGTTTTTTTATATTATAATATTTTTATCGAATCTTCTAATCTTCTTGTTTTCTTAATAAATTTAGTTCAATAGCCATATACATTTGTATTTACATTTATTTTTGTTATAAATTTACCTATTAATTCTTTTTTGAGCAAAGTGTTTTAAATTTAATTTTATAGCTTTATCAATAGTTCCTAATATATCCTTGTTTTGTAATTTAATCACATTATTTAGCAATAAAATCAAAATCTTTTATCATCTTGTAGTATCAAACTTGCCTATGCTCATTTCATTGTTAGTACTTTAATTTAAAATTCCATTTCTTCCTCGCTTCGCTCGAAAAATACATGCTTTTGAAGCTTTTATGCTATTTTCGTTTTAATCTCTTCTTTGCAATTAGTCTCTCATCTTTTTTAAGTACTCTTCAATAAATTTTCTAGAAGGAGAATATAATTTTTCTGGCAAATTATCTAGCTCAAACCACTTCCATTCATCTTCTTTTGTAGGTTCCATTACTTTTAATTCACCACTATGTTTATTAGCTATAATATGCAAAGTTATGTAGTGTCTATCTTCTGCTATATCGTCTGCAGCATTAAATAATTCTAAATTATCAACATCTAAATTTGTTTCCTCTTTCACTTCTCTTTTGGTACAGTCCCAAAAAGTTTCATCATACTCTTGCTTTCCACCAGGTAATGTCCAACAGTCTATTTCATATATTCCACCTGTATCTTTTCTATTTTTTGATCTATGACCTAATAATAATTTATTCCCATCTAAAATTATTACTCCAATTCCAATTTTTATATTCTTTTCCATTTTTTCCTCCTGTATGTCAATATAATTCTATTTTTAATCTTGGTTAATGAAAAAATTTTAATTTTCAATACCTAAAACTACCTATAAAATATTTTTTTCAACTTACTCTTTTTTCTACATTATAACACATATTTTATTTATTGCTTTTCTCATTTTAATATGCTAAACTCTTTATAGTAAACAAGTAGTTTCGCCATATGTGCATTTGTCTTTTCAAATATACATATCGAAGAAAGCTAACCTTATTGTATAAAAAAAATCGTTAAAAAGTACTAAAATTTCAAAGAAAAATCGATTTTCTATATAATAAAAACCGAGTCTTAATCACTCCACAGTATCTCTATTAAATATAGCATACAGTCATTGGTGAGGAACTATAAAGACTAAACAACTTATAATACGAGGAGGTTTTAATATGTTTCGTTCTAATTCTATAAGACCTATAGTTTTAGGTCTTACAAAAAAAGATAATAAAATTTTAGTTGGTCAAGGATATGATAAGGTAAAAAATAAAACTTTCTATAGAGCATTAGGAGGTGGAATTGAATTCACAGAAACTAGTAAAGATGCCATAATAAGAGAATTTAAAGAAGAAATAAATGCTGATATAATAGTACATAATCTTTTAGGTGTTTCGGAAAACATCTTTACTTATAAAGGAAATTATGGTCATGAAATTGTTTTTACTTATTCTATAGAAATACCAGAAAAATTTTATAAAGATGTATATTTAATAAAAGATGAAGCATCTGAATATACAGCTATGTGGGTTAACATTGATGATTTTAAAACTGGTAAAAAAGTTCTGTATCCTGATAATTTCTTAAAATATTTATAAAGATTTCACATACTTTTATTTTAAAAATGTTTTTCTTTTAGCCTCACATTATTACAATTTTTATATATGCGTATTCCTTTTAATCTAAAAATTAACTATGATTATTTAATTTTCTACTTGTTTAGAAAAATCTTGAAGAAAATCAACTAAATCTTCTGTTTTAGGTAATGGTATTTTAGCTCTATTTTTTACAATTTCTTCAAAATGATGTTTTATGAAGTCTTCAATAAGTTCTTCCTGCTTGTCTACAGCTTGTACTTTTGCAAATAACTCTTTAAACTCTTTTGGTTTAATAGTATTGAATTTCTCAATTAACATATCTACTTCGCTTTCTGTAAGCATATATTCATATATCATATTTACTACAATACCATTATACAACCTCGATAAAATTATGCTATCATCTTCTTTAATATGATCTCCTAACATTTTTATAACTTTTCCGCCAATTAATCCTCCAACAACTCCTCCACTAATACCAATAAGAGTACCAATTCCAGGAGAAATTGTAGTTCCTGCCATTGCTCCAATTTTTGTTGCAACTAAAGAAGTTCCTAAAGTTCCTGCACTAGCTGTAGCCATTGTTCCTATAAGAGATAACATATTTTTTGTATATTGTGCACTGGAAATTCTTTTTCTAAATATGTTATATGTATCTGGAATGGAAAATACCATAAACGTAAAAGTTGTAGTTACTGTATTACTCCTTAGTATCTTGGATAATTGCTTCATTGCAGTAGCTCCAGATATTGCTGATCTACCTGCCATAGAACGAATGGCATTTACAATAGTTTGTACCGATTTATAACCCATTTGTTGTACTATATAATTACTAAATGGAATTAAATGTTTTGTTAGAGTAGTTCGGGCTATTTGTTGTGTTAATATGTGTGCAAAAAAAGATAATCCAAACACTTGAAAAGCAGTAAGAAAAGCAGAATTAAAAGCTTCTTTTTTATTTTCGCTTTTTGAATATGCAAAAATATATGTCGCTAAAAAAGATATTCCAAATGTAAAAGAACAATTAATTGCACCTGTTGCTATATCATATGTTAGTGATTCAATAGTACCAGGTCTACATAACTTTAATGCTTGTTTATATGTTAATTGGCCTTTTTTTATATATTTAGATGCATCATTAGGATTAGTAACACCTGGCACTTTTCCTTCAACAATTCTATTTCTAAATTCATTTATTGCTTCTGCATATTTATCTTTCGGTACTTCTACCATCATTGGTTCACCTTTTGAATTTATATAACGAAACTTTCCTGTTGTTTTATCAAAACAAGCATTTATACATCTTTTTCCTGTTTTATAATACTTAGTTTGAATTTCAACACCATTTACAATTCGATCTGCTCCATTTTTCTCGTTAGTACGCCCTACAACTTCAGCATCTTTTCCTTGAATTTTATCTAATAATGTTAAAGATTCTTCTGCCATCTCTCCATGCCCATGTTTAGAATTTACTCTTGCATAATTTTCAGGAATAATGGCTTCTAAATCTGCAAAAATGTTTTCTGCTGAAATGGCTGCTTCTTTAATTGTTTTTTTGTATGATTCTTTGTAATATTCAAAGAAATTAGAATTTTTATTTAAATTAAATAAGAATTTCCCATCAAAAAATATATCAATCGTATCCCCACTCGCTTTGCACAGCTTAAAGTCGTCTGGATTAAAAAATTCCCACTTAAAATAGTGATATATATATGATAGCTTATCTTTTTTATTCATTTTTTCATTAGCTTGCTTTACAGCCATCGGACTTGCTTTAAAAAATATACCTATATTTGTAATAACCATACCATATTTATTATTTTGTTCTAAATTTTGTCCCCAAAGAATTTTATGCTCTCTTGGGATTGGAAATTGCTCATGTATTTTTTTCTTGTCTTTATCTGAAAGAGTACTTTCACTATTTTTATTTAATTTTTCTATTGCTTTTTTTATAAATGTTTCCATTGTATACTCCATTTAATTATATTTTTGTCTGTTTCATTAAATCTTCCTTAGCTTACCGAGGTTAACCCTATACTTGCTAAATCAATATATAAACAAAGTCTAATCCTGCTCACCGATCTTATCTTCTAAATATTCCTTAGCATATCTCCTTATAGCTTCAATTCTTTCCTTGGTTTCTTCATTTCTATAATTTATCTTATTAATTAAAACATCTATATAATTTTTATCATAAATATATCTTAAAGAACTTTTAAAATACAAATCAAAAATAAATGCTAACACACATATCCAATAATCTAGTAAAGTTTTTCTATCATCTAATTTTATACACTTATGTTCTAAAAAGTCATTATATACTTTATTAGATATGCTAGACTTTTCAAGCTCTGCAATTATATTATTAGTTTCTTGTTTTGATTCATCTCTTATCTTTGGAAAACTATCTTCAAAGTTATTTTCATCTTTAACTCTAAAATTATCCAGTTTATCTGCATCTCTTATAATCTTACATTGAATTTCTTCTTTTTCGCTTAATCCATCTTCAATTTTATATTTGTTATGATTATATATAGCTTTTCTTATTATTTCATCATATTTATCTGTTTTAATAAACTTTCTTATTAATTTTTCCTCGAATAAAATTTTATTTCCATAATCTGCATGATCAAATGTTTTGTCTGAAAAACTCCTTTGTACTGTAACTTGTTTAAATCTTCCTATATCATGCAATAGCGCAATTAATTTAGCTAAATTTATACTTTCTTCATCTAGTCCTTGTTCTTTTGCTATGTATTCACTTAAATTAACTACATGGTATGTATGTGTTATCTTTAACAATATACTTCCATCTTCTGAATTAAATTGTTTTATGTAATCATTAAAAACTTGTTTTGCCATAGAGAAATTTATTTCACTTTTTGCTTTAGTTCTTATTATATATCTTTTTATTTTTTTGCCAGAATATTCTGACACTAATACTCCTGTTGGAATAGCTCCTACACTTTCTAATACTCTTTTTGAAGCATCATTTTCTATATAATGACATGCAACAATTTCATTCATGCCTAATTCCTTGCATTTATTTATTAGCATATTTGCCACAGCTTTTGCATATCCTTTTCTTCTTTCAGATGGACGTATTCCATATGCAATATTTCCCCATGTATCTTTTCCTAGCTGAGTTAAATTTTGTCTTATTGCTGTTGCACCAATTAATTTATTTTGGTCATTTACAATTAAATAATATCTGCATCTTTCATACCATTCTTTTTCATTATGTATTCCAATTTCTGCATTTTTTGCAGTGTTAATTATATTTTTATACTCCATTTCGTCATTACAAGGTAATTGTAATATTCCTGGTGTTAATGATGTATTGCTATCTCTCCATTCTTGTAACATTTCTTTGTATTGTTCGTAATAATCGTAGTCTATCTTTTCGAATCTTAACATATTGTACCCCCTACATTATTTTTCTATATTCTTTCGTTTTTCCCTTGTAATTTTACTATTTCTTTATTATATGTAAAACTCCTCATTGTGTATTAACATATTCTATGATTCTACCGCCTAAATCAAATATTATATTTTTTATTAATCCTGCTCATCCTTAAAAACATTTTCCCTATCATATTTTTTGCAATTAATCTCTTCTTTTAGATATATACATTCTTCTAAATCTATCTCATATAAATTTGCTAAACATGTTACATAATATAAAACGTCTTGCAATTCTCCTTCTATTGTTCCATTTATTTTCTTCTCTTTCATTCTTGCATCTTCATCAATTGCTTTAGCAAGCTTTCCAACTTTCTCTACAAGTTTTAACATATACTTTTCTTTCGAATTCTTTTTATTATCTATATTCAATATACATTCTTGTAATTTTTTTATTGTTAAATCAACTTTTTTCTTTTCTTTTTTTGGCTTTATATCTTGCATATTTAACACACTTGGCTCTTCATCTTGAACCTCTTCCACAATAGATGCTAAATTTTGAATATCTGCTATATTTGATTCTGCCTTTTGAATATTCTCCGCATTATTTGTAACAGGAAGTTTTGCTTTTTCTGTTTTTACTGGTTCATTCTTTTTTACTCCATAAACAATTGCTAATTCTTCATCTGCTAAAATTGTTTTAAAGTTTTGCTTGTATTCATATATTTTTTCTTCCAATAATTCTTGGTTTGCTATATATTCTATACTATCTTCAGATAAATCCATGAATTCTTGGGCTGTATAAAATATTTCTATTAATGCTATAACGTTCTTGGCAAACTTTTTCTTTTTGTAATTTATTAATTTTTTATCAAATAATATAACTTTATTTTTCACTTCTAAATAATCTTCTAAAGAATAACTTTCTAAGTTATATTTAGCCCATATTTTTAAATTTAAAGTTCTATTTTTTGTTTCTTCAAATATTGGAAATAAAATTACATTTTTATCATTTTCTTTCGCACATCTTGGGAAAAATATATGGTATTTACCTGTGTTACCGTTTTCCCAATTTTGTAATATTCCTTCCATTAGTGCTATTCCATTTTCTAATTCTTCCTCCATTTTTATCCCCCTCGTAATTATTCTTTCTTTATTAAATTCCTTGCCATTTGTACTCCAGATGCTGATGCCATCATCAGTCCTCTTGTCATTCCTCCACCATCTCCTATAGAATATAGTCCTTTTACACTTGTCTCAAATTCTTGGTTTATAACTACTTTATTGCTGTAAAACTTTATCTCTGGCGCATATAATAAGTTTTCTGGATTTGCAAATCCTTCTACTACCTTATCCATACATCTTATAAATTGCAAAATATCTGTCATTGTTCTGTAACCTAAAGCAAATGTTATATCTCCTGCAACTGCAGATTTTAATGTTGGTTTAATTTTATTATTTTCTAATTCTTCGTTCCAAGTTCTTTTTCCTCTATAAATATCTCCTAACCTTTGTACTACAATGTTTCCATTTCCTAATTCGTTTATATTTTTTGCTATGTTTCTTCCATATTCTATTGGCTTATTAAATGGATAGTTAAAATGATGTGATACTAATATTGCTAAATTTGTATGTGTGCTTTTTTTATCTTTATATGAATGACCATTAACTAAATTAATTCCTTCATCATACACTTCTGAAGAAACAAAGCCACTTGGATTTTGACAAAATGTTCTTACTTTATCCTTAAATGGTCCTGGATATCCTATAAATTTTCCTTCGTACATATATTCGTTTATTTCTTTCATTACTTCATCTGAAAGCTCATATCTTACTCCTATATCTACTACTCCTGCTTCTGTCTTTATTTTATGCTTGTTACACATATTTACTAGCCAATTGGCTCCTTTTCTTCCAACTGCTATTACTATGTTTTTTCCATATATTTTTTCTTCTTCATTTGTTTTTACATTATGTACAATTATTCCCTTTGCTTCATTTTCTTCTATAATTAAATCTCTTACTTCTGTTTCGAACATTAAATCTATATTATTATCTTCTAAATAATTCTCTAATTTTTTGTATAATTCATGTGCTTTTTCTGTCCCCAAATGTCTAATTGGAATATCTATTAATGTTATTTCTTCTTTTTTAGCTTTTTTCTTTATTTCATTTACTTCTTTTTTATGTTCTGTTCCTTCGAGCTTTGGATCTGCTCCAAATTTCAAATATATATTATCTGTATAATCTATTAGTCTTTTAGTTTCTTCCACTCCGACATATTTATGTAATTCGCCCCCTACATAAAAATCGTCATCTTCTTCATTATATAAAGATAGCTTTCCGTCTGAAAAGGCTCCTGCTCCAGAAAATCCACTTGTGATGTCACAAAATGGTTTGCACTTTACACACTTTCCTATTGTTTCTATAGGACACTTTCTATTCTCTACACGTTTTCCTTGTTCAACTAGTAAAATCTTTTTACCCTTATCTTTTTGAATCATTTCATAAGCAAAGAAAATAGCACCAGGTCCCATTCCTATTACTATAGCATCATACTTAGATGTCATTTTTATCACATCCTTTTAAACTATTTTTATTCTGAACTTATTCTATATCAAAAATAAATTTATTACAATAGAAACTTTAGCTTATCAGTTTTTGAAGTTGCCTCTATAAAAATTACTTCTATCTCCTTCGGAATTTTATGATCTTCCATTTTGGTTTGTATATGCCTTCGTCGGTATTTAGTTCCACCTCCTTCAGAATTTGTGCTACCTTCATCTAGATCGAAACGTAGAAAAGCACGTACTTGTGCACGTGCCTCAAATTATCTCTCAAATTATTTTTCAAATTCCTTTTCTATAAAAGATGTGTCATATTCATTATTTACAAAGTTTTCATTGTCTAAAATTTTAAGTAAGAAGTCTATATTTGTTTCTATTCCGGAGATTACAAATTCTGACAAAGCACTTTTCATTTTAGCTATTGATTCATTCCTATCTTTTCCATGTACAATAACTTTTGCTATCATCGAATCATAATTTTGAGGAACTTTATATCCTGAATATACTGCTGTATCAACCCTTATTCCGTTTCCACCTGGAAGGTGTAATTCCTCTATTGTTCCAGGTGATGGCATAAAGTTTTTATATGGATTTTCCGCATTTATTCTCGCTTCTAAGCTATGTCCATTAAAATTAATATCTCTTTGTCTATATTTCATTTTTTCGCCTGAAGCTATACGAATTTGCTCTTTTATTAAATCCAAACCTGTTACCATCTCTGTTACTGGGTGTTCTACTTGAATTCTTGTATTCATTTCCATAAAATAAAACTCTTTGTTTTTATCTACTAAAAATTCTATTGTACCTACATTTGTATATCCAACTTCTTTTACAGCTTTTACAGCTATTGCCCCCATTTTTTCTCTTAATCTACTATCTATTACTCCAGATGGTGTTTCTTCTAGCATTTTTTGATTCTTTCTTTGTACTGTACAGTCTCTTTCACCCAAATGTACTGCATTCCCGTATTCGTCAGCCATTATTTGAATTTCTATGTGTCTAGGATTTTCTATGAATTTTTCTATATATATACTGTCATCATTAAATGAATTTAATGCTTCCTGTTTTACAATTTCATAGGCTTTTCTTAATTCTTCTTCGCTATAAGCAATTCTTATTCCTTTTCCCCCGCCGCCAGCAGAAGCTTTAATTATAACTGGATATCCTATTTGGTTTGATATATTTATTGCCTCTTGCATTGTGTATATTAAGCCATCTGATCCAGGAACTACAGGAACTCCTACACTTTTCATAGTTTCTTTTGCCTTCGATTTATTTCCCATAAGTTCGATTATTTCTGGTTTGGATCCTATAAATTTTATACCAATCTCATCACACATTTTTGCAAAGCTATTATTTTCAGACAAAAAGCCAAATCCAGGATGAATACTATCTGCTCCTGTTAAACATGCTGCTTCTATAATAGCTTTTACATTTAAATAACTTTTAGTAGATATAGCAGGTCCTATACAAATTGCTTCATCTGCAAGTTTGGTATGTAAAGCTGTTTTGTCTGCTTCTGAATATACAGCAACGGTTTTTATCCCCATTTCTCTACATGCCCTTATAATTCTCACTGCTATTTCTCCTCTGTTGGCAATTAATATTTTCTTCAACATATCAATTATAAATCCTTTCTTTGTTACTTTTTGTTATTTTATTACTAATCTACTGTAATTTACTCTATTTACACTATCGCAAATGTTAGCTCACCTTTTACTGCTATTTCTCCATTTACTGTAGCTATTGCTTCACCAACGCCTATTGGTCCTTTTCTTTTTATTATTTTAACTTCTAGCTTTAGTACATCGCCTGGAATTACCGGTCTTTTAAATCTTAGTTTATCTACTCCTCCAAAAAGAGCATTTTTTCCTTTGTTTTCTGGTTCAGAAAGAATTGCAACAGCTCCTGTTTGTGCTAATGCTTCTATTGTAAGAACTCCTGGCATTATTGGGTTACCTGGAAAATGTCCTGCAAAAAATGGTTCATTTATACATACATTCTTATACGCAGTGCAACTTTCTCCTGGTACATATTCTTCTACTCTATCTATCATTAGAAATGGTGGTCTTTGTGGGATTATTTCCATTATTCCATTTATATCTAACATATTCTTTTCTCCTTTTAATTTAATTTTTTATCGGGATTTATTGGAATTTTAAGAACTGGACTGCTTCCTTCCAAAAATACCACACCTATTTAAAAGCATCCTTAAAATCCCGATTCCCGATTTAGATGTGGGCTATTTTATTTTAAATAATGTTGTTCCGTATTCTACCATGTCTTCGTTTTCTACGCATATTTCTACTATTTCGCCATCATATTCAGATTCTATTTCGTTCATTAATTTCATGGCTTCTACTACACAAAGTACATCTCCTTTTTTTACTTTGTCTCCTACTTTTACATATGGTAAATCTTTTGGTGATGGACTACTATAAAACGTTCCAACCATAGGTGATTTTATTTCTTTATAATTTTCTGTTTTTACTACTGCTTTAGTTTCTTCTTTTTGTTCTGTTGGTAATACATTTTCTTTTATAACTAACATTCCTGGTTTTGGTTCTGCTTTTTCTACAACTTTAGTTTCATTTTTTTTCATTTTTATTTTTGTGCCATCCGGAAATTCAATGTCTAGGCTATCTACCTTAGAATCCCCCATATCATCTAGCAATCTTTTTATATCTTCATATTCCATAATTATTACACCTATCCTTCATATTTTTTAAATATTATTGATGCATTGTGTCCACCAAATCCTAATGAATTTGACATTGCATATTCTACATTTACATTTCTTCCAACGTTTGGAACTATGTCTAAGTCACATTCTGGATCTTCCACTTTATAATTTATTGTTGCTGGTACATAGTTTTCTTCTATTGCTTTTATACAAACTATAGCTTCAACTCCTCCTGCTGCTCCCAATAGGTGACCTGTATTTCCTTTTGTAGAACTTACTAGTACTTTTTTACTTGCTTCTTCTCCTAAAACCTTTTTAATTGCCATTGTTTCTCCTACATCATTAAGATGTGTTGATGTACCATGTGCATTTATATATATAATGTTTTCCGGAGATATTTTTGCATCTT